>OGSO01000033.1_pt1 | contig 137818 bp, 167 predicted proteins | sample 1573971 | NCBI WGS metagenome assembly OGSO01 (sample SAMN03295843, study PRJEB24534) | human gut metagenome | isolation source: fecal sample 3 from infant 6 | host: Homo sapiens | place: USA: Pittsburgh, PA | collected 2014-07
GAGAAGGTGGAAGAACTGTAGGTTCAGGTGTTGTTACTAGCATAATAGAATAATTTTAGAATCATATAATGTTTAAATTTAAACTTGGTTATAAAGAGTAGAGGAGACGTCTTCTACTCTTTATTTATAGAAAAATTATTATATAAAGAGAAGTTATTTATTATAACATTACTAAACTTTGGATAATATATAAGTATTAAGCATTAAATACATAATAAAGTGCTTGAAAGTGAATAAAAAAGAATATAAAATAAAGTACAGTTGAGATGAAAAAACAGTTAATATTATACAAATAAAAATTAAAAATAATGTAATTAAAAAACTTGAAAACATTAATGAAAAATAGTATAATAAAGAAGTTGCAGAGCAAACAGCGATGAATCAAGAGGTTGCCGGACTTCCGGGTAATTCTTGATGAGTATGTCTGGATCTAGAATCCGACGACAGGGAATCTGTTAGATTTGTTTAAAAGTGTGAAACACCAGGAACAGTTTACAGATAACCGCTGTTGTGCGTTAGAAGTAAAGCGTACATGAAAAGGAGGGAAACCAAGATGTCAAAACAAAAAATAAGAATAAGATTAAAGGCTTTTGATCACACAATATTAGATCAATCAGCTGAAAAAATCGTTGAAACTGCTAAATCAACAGGAGCTAAGGTTGCTGGTCCAGTACCACTACCAACAGAAAAAGATGTTGTTACAATATTAAGAGCAGTTCACAAATACAAGGACTCTAGAGAGCAGTTCGAAATAAGAACTCACAAGAGACTTATAGATATCGTTAATCCATCACCAAAGACTGTTGATGCATTAATGAGATTAAATCTACCAGCAGGTGTAGATATCGAAATAAAGCTTTAATAGCAAAACTTTTAAATAGAGATTGAACTATTATGATTGTGTTACAATCCGCTAATTAGTTTGGGAGGTGTAAGTAAAATGAAAAAAGCTATTATAGGTAAGAAAATAGGAATGACTCAAATTTTCAATGAAAATGGAAAGATGATTCCTGTAACAGTAGTAGAAGCAGGTCCATGTGTTGTTGTTCAAAAGAAGACAACAGAAAAAGATGGGTATGAAGCTATCCAAGTTGGTTTTGGTGAAATAAGAGAAAAATTAGTTAACAAGCCAGCTAAGGGACATTTTGCTAAAGCAGGAGTTTCATTAAGAAGAACACTTAAAGAATTCAAACTTGAAAATGCTAGCGAATATGAAATTGGTCAAGAAATAAAGGCTGACGTTTTTGCGGTAGGAGATAAGGTTGATGTATCAGGAATTTCTAAAGGTAAGGGATTCCAAGGTGTAATTAAGAGATGGAATGCTCAAAGAGGACCAATGTCACATGGTTCTAAGTTCCATAGAGCAGTAGGTTCAATGGGAGCATCATCAGATCCATCAAGAACATTTAAGAATAAACATATGCCAGGTCACATGGGTGCTGTTAATACAACAGTATTAAACTTAGAAGTAGTTAAAGTTATAGCTGAAAAGAATTTAATACTAATAAAGGGTGGAATCCCAGGACCTAATAAAGGTACAGTAGTTATTAGAAATACAGTTAAGGCTTAATTTCTGTAAGAAAGGAGGACGCACAGGATGCCTACAGTAGGATTATTTAATAAAGAAGCAAAGCAAGTTGGAGAAATTCAATTAAACGATAATGTTTTCGCAGTTGAAGTTAATAAGGATGCAATGCACCAAGTAGTTGTTGCATTACTTGCAAACAAGAGACAAGGAACTCAATCAGCTAAGACAAGAGCTGAAGTAAGAGGAGGCGGAATCAAGCCTTGGAGACAAAAGGGAACAGGTAGAGCAAGACAAGGTTCTATAAGAGCTCCACAATGGATTAAGGGTGGTGTTGTTTTTGCACCAAAGCCAAGAGATTACAGAATGTCAGTACCAAAGAGCATGAGAAGAGTAGCTATGAAGTCTGCATTAACTTGTAAGGTTCAAAATGAAGAGATGATCGTTTTAGAAAATCTTGAATTTGAAGCAATCAAGACTAAGTCTATGGCAGAAATGCTAAAAGCTTTCAATGCTAATAAGACATTAATAGTAACAGCTGAATCAAACGAAGTGGTTTATAAGTCAGCTAGAAATATTGAAGGAGTTTCAGTAATTCCTGTAAACAACATCAATGTTTATGATTTACTAAAGTTTGAAAAAGTGATCATGACTAAAGATGCTGTATCAAAGATTGAGGAGGTGTACGCATAATGAAGTTAACAAGCCATGATATAATAAGAAAGCCTGTTATAACTGAAAAGACTATGACAGCTATGGCAGAAAATAAGTACACTTTCATAGTTCACATTAATTCAAACAAGTCTCAAATAAAGAGAGCTGTTGAAGAAGTGTTTGGAGTTAAAGTTGCTAGCGTTCAAACTATAAGAACTATGGGAAAAACTAAGAGAATGGGCGTACATGTAGGAAAGAGATCTGACTACAAGAAAGCTATTGTAACACTTGCAGCAGATAGCAAGGGAATAGAATTCTTTGAAGGATTACAATAGTTAAATAAAGGTGATTTATTGGTGTAAAACACCAGATAAGCTGTAAGAAGGAGGTAACAAAATGGCAGTTAAAAAGTTTAAACCAACTACCCCTTCAAGAAGAGAAATGACAATGGCAACATTTGAAGAAATTACAACAAATGTACCTGAAAAATCACTTCTTGTTTCTTTAAAGAAAAATGGTGGTAGAAATGCACAAGGTAAAATAACTGTTAGACATCGTGGTGGCGGTGCTAAGAGAAAGTATAGAGTAATTGATTTTAAGAGAAATAAGGATGGTGTTCCAGCAAAGGTTGCTACAATAGAATACGATCCAAATAGATCAGCATACATTGCTTTAGTAGTATATGCAGATGGTGAAAAGAGATACATAATAGCTCCAGCTGGTTTAGCTGTAGGAGATGTAGTTGTATCAGGACCAGAAGCAGATATCAAAGCAGGTAATGCTCTTCCATTAAAGAATATACCAGTTGGTACAGTTGTTCACAACATAGAGTTACAAGCTGGAAAAGGAGCTCAATTAGTTAGATCTGCAGGAGCTTCAGCTCAATTAATGGCTAAAGAAGGAGACTACGCTACATTAAGATTACCTTCAGGTGAAATGAGATATGTAAGAATCGAATGTAGAGCTACTGTAGGAACTGTATCTAACTCAACTAATGATATAGTTAATATAGGTAAAGCAGGTAGAAAGAGACACATGGGATGGAGACCTACTGTTAGAGGTTCTGTAATGAACCCTTGCGATCACCCTCATGGTGGTGGTGAAGGTAGATCACCAATCGGTAGACCAAGTCCAGTTACTCCATGGGGTAAACCAGCACTTGGATACAAGACTAGAAAGAATAAGAAGTATTCTGATAGATTTATCATTAAGAGAAGAAACGATAAGTAATATGAAGAGAACCTATTCTCTTCATGGCTTATCAGCCTAAGGTTAGTGAAGGGAGGCAATATAAGTGAGTAGATCAACAAAAAAAGGACCTTTTGTCCATGAAGGATTAATTAAAAAGATTGAAGAAATGAATGCAAATGGTGAGAAAAAGGTTATAAAGACTTGGTCAAGAAGTTCAACAATTTTCCCACAAATGATAGGTCATACAATAGCTGTTCACGATGGAAGAAAGCATGTTCCTGTATATGTATCAGAAGATATGGTTGGACATAAGCTTGGAGAGTTCGCTTTAACTAGAACTTTCAAAGGGCACGTGGACACAGATAAGAAGTCTAAAAGATAGTATAGGCGCCAGGAAAGGAGGAACAAGATATGGAAGCTAAGGCTATAGCTAAGTATGTAAGAATGTCTCCAATTAAGGTAGGAGCAGTTACAGATTTAATAAGAGGAAAAGATGTTAAAGAAGCTTTTGCTATTTTACAATACACTCCAAGAGAAGCAGCAGTAGTTATTAACAAAGTTTTAAAATCAGCTGTTGCAAATGCAGAAAATAATTTTGCATTAGATACTGACAAATTATATGTTTCAGAAATACACGTTGGTCAAGGTCCAACACTAAAGAGATTTAGACCAATGGACCATGGTAAAGCGTTTAAGATTCTTAAGAAAACAAGCCACATAACTGTAGTTGTTAAAGAAAGAGCTTAGAAGAAGGAGGGAAATATAAGTGGGTCAAAAAGTACATCCTCACGGACTTAGAGTAGGTGTTATCAAAGAGTGGGATGCAAAGTGGTATGCTAATAAAAAAGACTTTGCTGATAACTTAGTTGAAGATAACAAGATCAGAGAATATGTAAAAAAAGAATTATTCTCAGCAGGTATTTCAAAGATCGAAATAGAAAGAGCTGCTAAGAGAATTAAGTTAAACATACACACTGCAAAGCCAGGTGTTGTTATTGGAAAAGGTGGAGCTGGAATCGAAGCCTTAAAGCAAAAGATAAATAAGTTAATTGGCGGAAAGAATGTTTTAATAAACATTGTTGAAGTTAAGAATGCTGAAGCAGATGCTCAATTAATGGCAGAAAATATTGCTGCTCAATTAGAAAAGAGAATCTCATTCAGAAGAGCTATGAAGCAAACAATTCAAAGAGCTATGAAACATGGAGTAAAGGGTGTTAAGACTGCTTGTTCAGGAAGATTAGGAGGAGCAGAAATAGCTAGAACAGAACAATATCACGAAGGAACAATTCCACTACAAACTTTAAGAGCAGACATTGATTATGGATTTGCTGAAGCAGATACAACATACGGTAAGATCGGAGTTAAGGTTTGGGTTTATAATGGAGAAGTTCTTCCAACTAAAAAAGTTGAAAAGGAAGAAGTTGACGCGTAAGAAAGGAGGAATAGATCATGTTAATGCCTAAAAGAGTAAAGCATCGTAAGGTACAACGTGGTAGAATGAAAGGTAAAGCTACAAGAGGAAATTTCCTTGCTTATGGAGATTTCGGTATTCAAGCTACTAGTTGTGGTTGGATTACAAGTAATCAAATCGAGGCAGCCAGAATTGCTATAAATAGATACATCAGAAGAGGAGGAAAACTTTGGATAAAGATTTTCCCAGATAAGCCAGTAACTGAGAAACCAGCTGAAACAAGAATGGGTTCAGGTAAAGGTTCACCAGAATATTGGGTAGCAGTAGTTAAGCCTGGTAGAGTTTTATTTGAGTTATCAGGAGTTAATGAAGAAGTTGCAAGAGAAGCTATGAGACTTGCATCACACAAACTTCCTGTAAAAACAAAGTTTGTTACAAGAAGAGATTTTGAGGAAATGGGTGGTGAAGAATAATGAAGGCTAGAGAATTAAAAGAATTAAGAGCAAATAATCCTCAAGATTTACAAGCTAAATTAGGAGATTTAAAAGCTGAATTATTCAACTTAAGATTCCAATTAGCTACAGGACAATTAGAAAATCCTATGAGAATAAGAGAAGTTAAGAAATCTATAGCCCAAATAAAAACCATCTTAAGAGAAGAAGAGCTAAAGGTTCAACAGTAATCGGAAGGAGGTATTCTTTAAATGGAACAAAGAGCACTAAGAAAGAAAAGAATTGGTAGAGTTGTTTCTGACAAAATGGATAAAACTATCGTAGTTGCTGTTGAAACTAAGGTAAGACATCCGTTATATGGTAAGACTGTTAACAGAACTACTAAGTTTAAAGCTCATGATGAAAATAATGAAGCTAGAATAAATGATAGAGTATTAATAATGGAGACTAGACCATTATCTAAAGATAAGAGATGGAGACTTGTTGAGATAGTTGAAAAAGCAAAATAAGCTTTAAAGACTGAAAGGAGGGTAATTCAATGATACAACAACAAACCTTACTAAAGGTAGCAGATAACTCAGGTGCAAAAGAAATCATGTGTATCAGAGTTTTAGGCGGATCTAAGAGAAAGTTCGGTAACATTGGAGATGTAATAGTTGCTAGCGTTAAAAGTGCAACACCAGGCGGAGTTGTTAAAAAAGGTGACGTAGTAAAGGCTGTTATAGTTAGATCTGTAAGAGGATTAAGAAGAGCAGATGGTTCATACATTAAGTTTGATGAAAATGCTGCAGTTATAATAAAAGATGATAAGCAACCAAGAGGAACTCGTATCTTCGGACCAGTTGCTAGGGAGCTAAGAGATAAAGAATTTAATAAAATCTTATCATTAGCACCTGAAGTTCTATAATAGAGGAGGTGGCTAACTTGAAGGTACATGTAAGAAAGAACGACACAGTTGTAGTTATTTCAGGAAAAGACAAAGGAAAAACTGGAGAAGTTTTAAAAGTATATCCTAAGACAGGAAAAGTTCTTGTAAAAGGAGTTAACATAGTTAAGAAGCACCAAAAGGCTACTAGAAATCAAGCCGAAAGTGCTATTATAGAAAAGGAAGCTGCTATATACAGCTCAAAGGTTATGTTATATTGTACAAAGTGCAAGAGTGCAACTAGAATTAGCAATAAGTTATTAGAAGACGGAGCTAAGGTAAGAGTTTGCAAGAAGTGCGGAGAAACATTCTAGAATCTGAAAGGAGGTAAATCAATATGACAAGACTTCAAGAAAAGTACGAAAAAGAAATTATACCAGCTATGATTGAAAAGTTTGGTTATAAAAATATAATGGAAGTTCCAAGACTTGAAAAGATAGTAATCAATATGGGTGTTGGAGAAGCTAAAGAAAATCAAAAGGTTTTAGAAGCAGCAGTTAATGATTTAACATTAATAGCTGGTCAAAAGCCAATATTAACTAGAGCAAAGAAATCTGTTGCTAACTTTAAGATAAGAGAAAATATGCCATTAGGATGTAAAGTTACATTAAGAAAAGCAAAGATGTATGAATTTGCTGATAAGCTAATGGCAATCGCTCTACCAAGAGTTAGAGACTTCAGAGGTGTTTCAAGCAAGTCATTTGATGGAAGAGGAAACTATTCACTAGGAATTAAAGAGCAATTAATATTCCCAGAAATAGAGTACGATAAAATCGATAAAGTGAGAGGAATGGATATAATCTTCGTAACTACAGCTAACACTGACGAAGAAGCAAGAGAATTATTAAGATTCCTTGGAATGCCATTCGCTCAATAATAAGGAGGGAAAGTCGTGGCACGTAAAGCTATTATTGAAAAGTGGAATAAGACACCTAAATATAAAACAAGAGCTTATACAAGATGTAGAATATGTGGTAGACCACATGCAGTACTTAAAAAGTTCGGTATATGCCGTATTTGTTTCAGAGAACTTGCTTATAAGGGACAAATCCCTGGATGCAAGAAAGCAAGCTGGTAATATCGATTCATAGAGCGAAAGGAGGCACATTAAATGGTTATGACAGATCCTATAGCAGATTTGCTAACTCGTATTAGAAACGCAAATGCTGTAAGACATGAGGTAGTAGAAGTACCTTCTTCAAATGTAAAGAAGGCAATAGCAAATATATTATTACAAGAAGGATATATTAAAGAAATAGATGAGTACAATGATGGTGTTGTACCAATGTTAAGAATATCTCTTAAATACGGTTCTAACAAAGAAAGAGTTATTACTGGAATAAAGAGAATATCTAAGCCAGGATTAAGAGTTTACTGTAAAAAAGATGAAACTCCAAAGGTGTTAAACGGATTAGGAATAGCTGTTATATCAACTTCTAAGGGAATAATGGTTGATAGAGAAGCTAGAAAGATGGGACTAGGCGGAGAAGTAGTTTGCTACGTTTGGTAGTATCTTATATAGGAAGTAACTAGATAGATTAAATATATGTTTGTACGAGAAGAATACAGGAGGTGCAATTATGTCAAGAGTAGGTAGATTACCAATAGCTATTCCTGCTGGCGTAACTGTAACTGTATCAGCAGATAATGTTGTTACAGCTAAGGGACCAAAAGGTGAGCTAGTAAATGCTATGCACAAAGACATTAAGATAGTGGTTGAAAACAACGAAGTTGTTGTTACTAGACCTAGTGATGTAAAAGAGCACAGAGCTCTTCACGGATTAACAAGAGCACTTATTAATAACATGGTAATTGGAGTTAACGAAGGTTACCAAAAGACTTTAGAATTAGTAGGTGTTGGTTATAGAGCTCAACTACAAGGAAAGAAACTTGTAATGAACCTTGGATACTCACATCCAGTTGAAATAGAACCAATGAATGGAATTACTTTCGAAACTCCTGCTGCAACAAAAGTTGTTATCAAAGGTATAGATAAGCAAGTTGTTGGAGCACAAGCGGCTGATATCAGACGTTGGAGAAAGCCAGAACCATATAAGGGTAAAGGAATTAAATTCGAAGGCGAAGTAATCAGACGTAAAGAAGGTAAAACTGGTAAGAAATAATAGAAAGGAGTGAGCTTTATGTTCAAGAAGGTAGACAAAAAAGCAAGTAGAGTAAAACGTCACCTTAGAGTTCGTAAGAAAGTTTTCGGTACTCCTGAAAGACCAAGACTTTCAGTATACAGAAGTGAAAAAAATATTTATGCACAAATAATTGATGATATAAATGCTGTAACTATAGTTTCTGCTTCAAGCTTAGAAAAAGACTTCTCTGCAAAGGGCGGTAACAAAGAAGGTGCTAAACTTGTAGGAGAACTAGTAGCTAAGAAGGCATTAGAAAAAGGAATTAAAGATGTTGTGTTCGACAGAGGTGGATATGTATATCACGGAAGAGTACAACAATTAGCAGAAGCTGCTAGAGAAGCAGGATTAAATTTCTAAAAAATAAGGAGGGAAATACATGAGAATCGATCCTAGTCAACTAGACCTTAAAGAAAAGGTTGTTTATATAAACAGAGTTACTAAGGTTGTTAAGGGTGGTAGAAACTTCAGATTCAGCGCTCTAGTTGTTGTTGGTGACGAAAACGGACACGTTGGAGTTGGAATGGGAAAATCTATCGAAATTCCAGTAGCAATCAAAAAGGGAATAGAAGATGCTAAGAAAAACTTAGTAAAAGTTTCTATGGTTGGAACAACTGTTCCTCATGAAATATATGGAACTTTCGGAACAGGAAAAGTTCTTATAATGCCAGCTAAAGAAGGTACAGGAGTTATTGCTGGGGGTCCTGCAAGAGCTGTACTTGAATTAGCAGGATTAAAGGATGTTAGAGCTAAGTCATTAGGTTCAAACAATCCAAGAAACATGGTAAATGCAACTATCAACGGATTAGCAAACTTAAGAACAGCTGAAGATATAGCTAAATTAAGAGGAAAATCTGTTGAAGAGATTCTAGGTTAGGAGGGAATTGGCGATGGCTAAGTTAAGAGTTACTCTAGTTAAGAGCTTAATAGGTAGAAAGAAAGACCATATCGCTACTGCAAATGCCCTAGGACTAAAGAAAATTGGTAAAACAGTAGAAAAAGAGGAAACTCCTCAAATAAAAGGTATGATTAAGAAGATTGACTATTTACTAAAGGTAGAAGAAGTATAATTTAGAGGAGGTGTACTGATAATGAAACTTCATGAATTAAAGCCAGCAGCAGGTAGCAAAAAGGCTCCTAAGAGAGTTGGTAGAGGTACTGGTTCTGGTTTAGGTAGAAATGCCGGAAAAGGTGAAAAAGGACAAAACGCTAGATCAGGCGGTGGAGTAAGACCAGGTTTTGAAGGAGGTCAAATGCCTCTTTACAGAAGACTTCCAAAGAGAGGTTTTACAAATATATTTGCTAAGAAGATCGTTAGTATTAATGTGGATAGATTAAATATATTTGAAAACGGAACTGAAGTTACTCCTGAAGTATTACTTGAGAAGAGAGTAATAAGTAAAGTTATGGATGGAGTTAAGATTCTTGGAAACGGAAACTTAGAAAAGAGCTTAACTATAAAAGGATGTAAACTTTCAAAATCTGCAGTAGAGAAGATCGAAGCAGCTGGAGGAAAAGTTGAGGTGATTTAATATGCTATCAACCCTACGTAATGCCTGGAAGGTTCCAGAATTGAGAAAAAAATTCTGTTGGACAATATTTTTAGTAGCGATTTTCAGGATGGGAACTCATATTCCTGTTCCTGGAATCAATGCTGAATTTATATCAAGAATACAAGAGATGACTCAATCTGGGTTACTTGGTTTCTATGATTTAATATCTGGTGGAGCATTTAGTAACTTTAGTATATTAGCATTAGGTGTAACACCATATATTAATGCATCAATTATAATGCAATTATTAACAATAGCTATTCCATCTTTAGAGCAACTATCTAAAGAGGGGCAAGAGGGTAGAAAAAAAATACAAAATGCTACTCGTTATGTCGCTATTGTAATTGCTATAATATTAGCTATTGGTTCAGTAGCTTCATTTGGTTCACAAGGTGCAATGATATCTAGTTCAAGTTTAGAATTAGTTATAGTAATAATGTCCCTTGTTGTTGGATCAACATTCTGTATTTGGTTAGGAGATCAAATTACAGTTAAGGGATTTGGTAATGGAACATCAATATTAATTTTTGTTAATATTATTTCTAGATTACCACTTACAGTTAGTAAAGTTTTAAGTTTAGAAGTAGATAAAGTAGCATTAGCTTTATTTATAGTAGCTGTTATTGCTTTATTAGCAATATCTATTTTCTTTAGTCTTGCTGAAAGAAAGATTCCAGTACAATATGCAGGTAAAGCTGTTGGTAATAAAGTTATGAAAGGACAATCTACACATATTCCGTTAAGTATAATAAGTGCAGCTGTAATTGCAATTATATTTGCAATGTCAGTAATGGGATTCCCAAAAGCTATAGCTCAGTTTTTCCCTAACAGCAGTGTTTCACAATGGATTATAGGTAGTAGTTACAGCATCTTTAATGAAAAGACATGGATGTATCCAGTAATATTTGCTTTATTAACAGTATTCTTTACTTGGTTCTATAATGAAGTTACTTTAAAACCAGATGAGATGGCTGAAAATCTAAATAAGTCAGCAGGTTTTGTTCCTGGAATAAGACCAGGTGAGCAAACAACTGAATATTTTGAAAAAATATTAGCTAGAGTATCAATTATAGGTGGTGTGTTTGCTGCATTTTTAGCAGTAACTCCTATTTTAGTGGAACAATACACACCATTTAAAGGAATTCAATTTGGTGCAACAGCAGTGTTAATTGTAATAGGAGTAGCAATGGACTTCTCAAGACAGTTACAATCTCAAATGGTGATGCGTCATTATGAAGGATTTCTTAAATAGAAAATAAAATGGAGATGATGCCCGTGAAGATTATATTACTAGGTCCTCCTGGTGCAGGAAAAGGAACACAGGCAAAATCAATTAGTAATAGATATTCAATTCCTCATATTTCAACAGGAGATATTTTTAGAAAGAATATTTCGGAAAATACTCCACTTGGAATAGAAGCTAAAAAGTATATTGATAATGGTCAGTTAGTTCCTGATCAAGTTACAATAGATATGGTAAAAGATAGACTTCAACATGATGATTGTGAGAATGGATATTTATTAGATGGCTTCCCAAGAACGGTAAGCCAAGCAGAAGCTCTTCAAGAGTTCTTACAAAAGAGAAAAGAGTCTTTAGATACTGCTTTATGTATAGAGGTACCTAGAGATTTTATACTTGAAAGAATGACAGGAAGAAGAGTGTGTCCATCATGTGGGGCAAGTTATCACATAAAATTTAATCCACCGATTGAAGGCAAGTGTGAGCTTTGTGGTTCGGATGTAGTTCAAAGAAAAGATGATACAGAAGAAACAGTAAAAGAAAGACTTGATGTATATGAGAGACAAACACAACCACTAATTGATTTCTATAAAGAGAGAGAGTTACTTTCTACAGTAGATGGTACAAAAGCTATTAATGAAGTGTTTGAAAGTATTTGTACTATATTAGGAGAGCCAGTTTAGTGATTATTATAAAGAATAATAATGAACTTAACTATATGAGGAAATCAGGCCGAATAGTAGCAGAAACATTATTATTAATAGAAGAAAAAATAAAACCTGGTATAACTACAGCGGAGTTAGATAGGATAGCAGAGGAGTTTATTATTAAACAAGGAGCCAAACCTTCTTTTAAGGGATTGTATGGATTTCCTTCATCACTTTGTATATCAATCAATGAGCAAGTAGTTCATGGAATACCAGGAGCCTATAAGTTAACTGAGGGCGATATTGTAAGTGTAGACTGTGGTGCTGTTTTTGAAGGTTTTCATGGAGATGCAGCAAGAACTTTTTCAGTAGGAAATGTTTCACAAGAAGCACAAAAGTTAATTGAAGTTACGAAAGATTGTTTTTTTGAGGGAGTTAAATTTGCTCATATAGGAAACAGACTAACAGATATTTCACATGCAATTCAAATGTATGTTGAACATTCAGGTTTCTCAGTTGTAAGAGATTTCGTAGGTCATGGAATCGGAAGAAATCTACACGAAGATCCTGAAGTACCCAATTTCGGTATGCCGGGTAGAGGTCCAAAGTTAAGAGAAGGAATGGTATTAGCAATTGAACCTATGGTTAATGTAGGTGATTGCAAAGTACTAACTCTATCTGATGGGTGGACTGTTGTTACAAAAGATAGGAAACTATCAGCACATTATGAAAATACTGTTGCGATTTTACCAGATGGGCCCGAAATATTAACACTAATAAAATAATAGTGTTGCTTAGTTATAAATTCGTAATGTTACGGTTTATACTAAGGTAATCATCGAGGTGAAGAATTTGCAAAACAATGACTTGATTGGAAAAGTAGTACTATCAAAAGCTGGAAGAGATAAAAATCATTTATATATAATAACTAATCAGATTAATAGTGAATACGTACTAGTAGCCGATGGTAATATTAAGACTATAAATAATCCTAAGAAAAAGAATCTTAAGCATTTAAGTATTATATGTAATATAAATGAAGATGTAAGATTATCGATTTTAAGAAATGAAAAAAGTACTGATTTAAAGATTAAGAGACTTCTAAAATTAAAGGGCATTGTTAAGGAGGGTTGATTACCTTATGTCAAAAGACGATGTTATAGAAATGCAAGGTACTGTTCTAGAATCATTACCCAATGCTATGTTCCAAGTTGAACTTGAAAGTGGGCACACAATTCTAGCACATATATCAGGCAAATTAAGAATGAACTTCATAAGAATTCTGCCTGGAGATAAGGTTACAGTAGAATTATCTCCATATGATTTAAGTAGAGGTAGAATTACATGGAGAGCAAAATAAAGCAGTATAAAATCTACTGTTACTAATACAAGGAGGGTTAGCTATGAAAGTAAGACCATCAGTTAAGCCTATTTGCGAAAAGTGCAAGATCATAAGAAGAAAAGGAAGAGTAATGGTAATCTGTGAAAATCCAAAGCACAAGCAAAAACAAGGCTAATATAAAATAATATTAGACAAAAAATACAAATTAGGCATTTAAAATTTATTGACTTTTTTAGTAAAGTCAAATATGATTATATAGTCAATAATCTAATAATTAGGTTTTAGGAGCGGCTGCATTAGTGAAAATATCACTAATGACCTAAACTTTATTATATATATTAAATTACTATAGAATCTATTTTTTAAGGCATTTTAATTACCAGGAGGTGTAAATTTTAATGGCAAGAATAGCAGGTATTGACCTACCAAGAGAAAAAAGAGTTGAAATAGGTCTAACATATATATTCGGAATTGGTTTAGCAACATCTCAAAAGATTTTAGCTGAAACTGGAATAAATCCGGATACAAGAGTTAAAGATTTAACTGAAGATGAAGTTAATGCAATTAGAACATTTATAAAAGAAATGAATGTTGAAGGTGATTTAAGAAGAGAAGTTGCTTTAAACATTAAGAGATTACAAGAAATCGGATGCTACAGAGGAATTAGACATAGAAAAGGTCTTCCAGTTAGAGGACAAAAAACTAAGACTAATGCGAGAACAAGAAAAGGTCCTAAGAAGACTATCGCTAATAAGAAGAAGTAATAAGGAGGGAAGATAATGGCAGCTCAAAAAGTTAAAAAGACTAGAAGAAGAAAAGAAAGAAAAAACGTTGAGCATGGTGCTGCACACATCAAGTCAACTTTCAATAACTCAATAGTTACTTTAACGGATGCAGCAGGAAATGCTTTATCATGGTCAAGTGCTGGAGCTCTAGGATTTAGAGGTTCAAGAAAGAGTACTCCTTTCGCAGCGCAAATGGCAGCTGAAACAGCAGCTAAGGCAGCGATGGAGCATGGATTAAAGAGCATCGAAGTATATGTAAAGGGACCAGGTGCAGGTAGAGAAGCAGCTATAAGATCCCTACAAGCAGCAGGATTAGAAGTAACTTTAATTAAAGACGTTACTCCTATCCCTCATAATGGATGTAGACCACCAAAAAGAAGAAGAGTCTAGTATTAACCATCATAGGAGGTGTAATTAATGGCAAGATATACTGGAGCTACATGTAGATTATGTAGAAGAGAAGGTATGAAACTGTTCCTTAAAGGGGATAGATGTTATACAGATAAATGCGCTTTTGCAAGAAGAAGCTATGCGCCAGGACAACATGGAGCTAGCAAGAAGAAGTTATCAAACTACGGAATTCAATTAAGAGAAAAGCAAAAAGCTAAGAGAATATACGGAGTTTTAGAAAGCCAATTCAGAAATTACTATGAAAAGGCTGAACACATAAAAGGAATTACTGGTGAAAACTTATTAAAGTTATTAGAATTAAGACTTGATAACGTAGCATATAGATTAGGATATGGTGCATCAAGAAATGAAGCTAGACAACTAGTAACTCATGGACATTTCTTAGTAAATGGAAAGAAAGTAGATATTCCATCATACAAAGTTTGTGTAAATGATGTAATAACTGTTTGTGAAAAGAGTAGAGGAAGCGAAAAGTTCAAGACTTTCGTTGAAAATCCAAAGACTTTACCAAAATGGTTAGAAGCAAATATCGAAAACTACGAAGGCAAAGTAGTTGCTGAACCAACAAGAGAAGATATTGACGTTCCTGTTAATGAAACGCTTATCGTCGAGTTATACAGCAAGTAGTATATTAATATTTGTTAATCATACATTTCGTATGATTACAAATATGAGAATCAGTTGCCCTCAAAATAAGGTTGCCATTTTAAATATAAGGAGGGTTTGTGTATGTTAGAGATTGAAAAGCCAATAATTGAGTGTGTAGAATCAAACGAAGATGGTACTTACGGTAAATACGTAGTAGAACCACTTGAAAGAGGATACGGAATTACTTTAGGTAATGCTCTTAGAAGAATTTTATTATCATCTTTACCAGGTGCTGCAACAACATCAGTTAAAATTGATGGAGTTCTTCATGAGTTCTCAACAGTTACTGGAGTTAAAGAGGATGTTACAGAATTAATTCTTAACATTAAAGCTTTAGCTTTGAGAATGAATGGTGAAGGTCAAAAGACAATTTATATAGATGCAAAAGGTCCTGGGGTTGTAACAGGAGCAGATATAAAGACTGACGGTGATGTAGAGGTTGTTAATAAGGATTTACATATTGCAACGCTTGATGAAAACGGAAGACTTTATATGGAACTAACAGTAAACAAAGGTAGAGGATATGTTACTCAAAATAAAAATAAGAGTGAAGATTTACCAATATCCGCTATTGCTGTAGACTCAATATACACACCAGTTAAGAGAGTTAACTTTACAGTTGAAAATACTAGAGTTGGTCAAATTACTGACTATGATAAGTTAACTTTAGAAATCTGGACTAATGGTACAATTAAGATTGATGAGGCTATAAGCTTATCAGCTAAAATTCTTATAGAACATTTCAAGTTATTCATGTCATTAACTGACAATACGAATGATGTTGAAATTATGATAGAAAAAGAAGAAGATAAAAAAGAGAAAGTACTAGAGATGACTGTAGAAGAGCTAGATTTATCAGTTAGATCTTATAACTGTTTAAAGAGAGCTGGAATTAATACAGTTCAAGAACTTGCATCAAAGTCAATGGATGATATGATGAAAGTAAGAAATTTAGGAAAGAAATCTCTTGAAGAAGTTGAAAGAAAATTAAAAGAACTAGGCTTAGGTTTAAGACTAAACGATGAGTAAGGAGGTAAATCCATGGCAGGTTATCGTAAGTTAGGTCGTCCTACTGACCAAAGAAGAGCTATGCTAAGAAGTCTTGTAACAAGTTTCTTAAAATACGGTAAGATTGAAACAACTGAAACTAGAGCTAAAGAAGCAAGAAGCCTTGCTGAAAAAATGATTACTCTTGCGAAGAAGGGTGATTTACATTCAAGAAGACAAGTTCTAGCTTTTGTACAAGAAGAAGCTGTTGTAAAGAATCTTTTTGATAATATAGCTCCACAATACGCTGAAAGAAACGGTGGATATACAAGAATGTATAAGAAAGGTCCTAGAAGAGGGGACGGAGCTGAAATAGTTATACTTGAATTAGTATAATAATAAGGGGATTAAGTTGATACTTAGTCCCCATTTTGTAATATAAAAATATATTTTTAGAGTATAAAGAATGTTCTATATAGTCTAAAGATATATGTCAAATAGGAGGTAGTATATGGATAACTTTATGATAGACATAGATAATGTAACCTTTAAATATGCATCAACTGAAGAACAAGAGGGTAAGGTGGTAATTAAAGGGGTTAATTTAAAAGTATCTAAAGGTGAATTTGTAGTAGTGCTAGGACATAATGGGTCTGGAAAATCAACTATTGCAAAACATATTAATGCATTGTTAACACCTTCATCGGGTACTGTATTAGTGGATGGGATGGATACAAAAGATCAGCAAAACTTATGGGATATTAGAAGCAAAGCAGGAATGGTTTTTCAAAACCCAGACAATCAACTTGTAGCAACAATAGTTGAAGAAGATGTAGCTTTTGGTCCTGAAAATTTAGGGGTAGATCCTAAGGAGATAAGAAAGCGCGTTGATGATAGTCTTGCTAAGGTTGGGATGAGTGAGTATAAGAGACATGCTCCACATTTATTATCTGGTGGGCAAAAGCAAAGAGTTGCCATAGCAGGAGTTTTAGCTATGCAACCTGATTGTATTGTATTTGATGAGCCTACTGCAATGTTAGACCCTAGTGGTAGAAAAGAAGTTATAAACAACATTAAAGAGTTAAATAAACAGCACAATATTACTATAGTGTTAATAACTCATTATATGGATGAAGCAGCACAAGCTGATAGAATTATAGTTGTTGATGATGGCCAAATTAGGATGGAAGGAACACCTAGAGAAGTATTTTCTAAAGTTGATGTTATGAAAAAAATAGGATTAGATGTTCCGCAAGTTACTGAGTTAGCTTATGAATTGAGAAAAGAAGGTATAGATATAAGTACTGAAATTTTAAATATAGATGAGATGGTGGATGCAATATGTCAATTAAAATAGAAAGTTTAACACACATTTATATGCCTGGAAGTCCCTTTGAGAAAGTTGCTTTAAAGGACATTAATTTAACAATAAATGATAATGATTTTGTAGCTTTGATTGGGCATACAGGTTCAGGAAAATCAACTTTAATACAACATTTAAATGGATTGTTATCTCCTACAAAAGGGAAAATATATATTGATGATATAGATATAACGGAGAAAAATGTAAAGTTAGTAGATATCAGAAAAAAGGTTGGTTTAGTATTTCAATATTCAGAATATCAGTTATTTGAAGAAACAATAGAAAAAGATATTGAATTTGGACCCAAAAATCTTGGGTTATCTGATGAAGAAATACATCAAAGAGTAGTTAAAGCTATGGAAATGGTAGGATTGGATTATAATGAGTATAAAGATAAATCACCATTTGATTTAAGTGGTGGACAAAAAAGAAGGGTAGCAATAGCTGGAGTAATTGCAATGAATCCTAAAACATTAATTCTTGATGAACCTACAGCTGGTTTGGATCCAAAGGGAAGAGATGATATATTAACTCAGATTAAAAAGTTACATGATAACTATGGAATGACTATAATACTTGTTAGTCATAGCATGGAGGATGTAGCCAATATTGCTGATAAAGTTATAGTGATGAATAATGGAAGTGTAGAGTTACAGGGTCCTATTGATACTGTATTTAAAGAAGTAGAGAAATTAGAGAGTATTGGATTAGCAGTGCCACAGGTAACATATTTAATGTTGAAGCTAAAATCATTGGGATTTGATGTATCAGATGGTATTTATACAATAAAACAAGCCAAAGAAGAAATAATTAAGCTTCTTAACAAGAATAACTAAGGAGGTGGAATTATGTTAAAGGATATAACTATTGGACAGTATATACCTGGTGAATCATTTACACACAAATTAGATCCGAGAACAAAAATAATAATAGCTATATTATTCATTGCTTCTTTATTTATAATAAATAAGTTTGTTGGATATATTTTAGTAATTTCCTTCTTAGGAGCTATAATAGCAAATGCTAAAATTCCAGTTAAATTTATTTTTAAAGGATTAAAGCCGATTTTATTTTTAATAATATTAACTGCTGCATTAAATATATTTATGATAAAAGGTACTGCTGATACATTAGTATTTGAGTTGGGGTTTATTAATATATATTTAGAAGGATTGAGAACAGCTGCATTTATGGCCTTGAGGTTGGTATTTTTAATTACTGGAACTTCATTGCTAACTCTTACAACATCTCCTATAGAATTAACAGATGGAATAGAAAGGTTATTAAGACCTATTGGAAAAGAAATAGCACATGAACTAGCAATGATGATGACTATTGCTTTGAGATTTATTCCTACATTAACAGAAGAGACAGACAAAATAATGAAGGCTCAAAAAGCAAGAGGTGCAGATTTTGAGACAGGAAACATTATTGAAAAAGCTAAGAGTTTAATACCTTTATTAGTTCCTTTATTTATAAGTTCTTTTAGAAGAGCTGATGAATTAGCTATGGCAATGGAAGCTAGATGCTATAGAGGTGGTGCTGGGAGAACTAGAATGAAAGAATTGCAGTTTGGTTCTGTAGATATTATAGCTTTTGGAATTTTTTCTGTTTTATTTATTGGAAGCTTTATAATAAGATTTGTTTTGTAGGGTGTAGAAATCTATGAGAAATATAAAGTTAACTATAGAATATGATGGAACAAGCTATGGGGGATGGCAGAAGCAAAAGAATAACAGAACCATTCAACAGTGCATTGAAGAAGCAATTAAGTTACTTACAGGTGAAGAGGTTGAATTAATAGGAAGTTCTAGAACTGATGCTGGGGTTCATGCTAAAGGTATGGTTGCAAACTTCATTACTAATAGTAAAATTCCAGCTGATAAATTTAGAGAAGCTATTAATACTAAATTACCAGATGATATAGGAATAATTAAATCTGAAGAAGTTGATAAGAACTTTCATTCAAGATATGATAGTAAAGGTAAAACTTACTGTTATACATTAGTAAATAGATATGAAAAAGTATGCTTAGGAAGAAGTTATGTATATCAAGTTAGAGATGAATTAAATTATAATCTAATGAAAGATGCTGCAAAATATTTTTTAGGTAAGCATGACTTTAAGGCTTTTAAAACTAATGGAAGTTCTGTAAAGACTTCAGTAAGAACAATAAGTGGATTAGAACTAGAGTTAAAGGGTGATGTTCTAAAGATATTTATTAGTGCAGATGGATTTCTTTATAATATGGTAAGAATTATAGTAGGTACCTTAATTGAAGTTGGAAAAGGAAAAATAAAACCAGAAGATATAGAAAGTATAATAAGAAACGGAGATAGAAGTAAGGCAGGACCTTGCGTACCACCTAATGGATTAGTATTAGAAAAAGTTTTTTATTAATAAAAAAAGATATAAATAATGTTGACACGCCCGTAAGCGTGTATTATAATAATATTGTTTGTTAGAATATTTATGTATATAAGATCCACTAGCCCCGGGTCTTGACATAAATGCGGTAACTTTAAAGAGTGAAGCTAAAATGTAAGTTCAGGGAGGGAAAGAGATGAAATCATACATTGCGAAAGCACAAGAAGTTGAAAGAAAATGGTATGTTGTAGATGCAGCTGGAAAGCCACTAGGAAGAGTAGCAAGCCAAGTTGCTTCAATATTAAGAGGAAAGAATAAGCCAACATTTACTCCAAATGTTGACTGCGGAGATTTCGTTATCGTTATTAATGCAGAAAAGGTTGTTTTAACTGGTAAGAAGTTAGATCAAAAATTAATGAGAAAGCACAGCCTATATCCAGGCGGATTAAAGGAAACTCCATATAGAGAAGTACTAGATAAGAAACCTGAATTCGCTTTTGAAGAAGCAGTTAGAAGAATGCTTCCAAGTGGTGTTTTAGGAAGAAAGATGCTAACTAAGTTAAAAGTATATAGAGGCGCTGAACACAATCATTCAGCTCAAAAACCAGAAGTGCTTGAATTAAAGTACTAATACAAGCTCGGGAGGAGGAATAGAAATGGCAAAAGTTCAATACATGGGTACTGGAAGAAGAAAGAAATCAGTTGCAAGAGTAAGACTTGTACCAGGAAGTGGTAAGGTTGTTGTTAATAAAAGAGATATCGAAAATTACTTTGGTTTAGAAACATTGAGAGTAATAGTTAACCAACCATTAGTTTTAACAGGAACTAAGGATAAATTTGACGTTTTAGTAAATGTTCATGGTGGAGGATTTACAGGTCAAGCTGGAGCTATCAGACACGGAATTACAAGAGCTTTAGTTAAAGCTGATGAAGCTTTAAAGCCAGAATTAAAGAAGGCTGGATTCTTAACAAGAGATCCAAGAATGAAGGAAAGAAAGAAATACGGTCTTAAGAAAGCAAGAAGAGCTCCACAATTCTCAAAGAGATAATACAAGAGTTTTTCAAAACCCCACAAACCAAATGTTTGTGGGGTTTATTTATATTTAAATTAATAAGTATTAAAAAAGCTAAGGACTTAATCCTTAGCTTTTTTTGACAGAAGAACTTTTAATTGTGGAATATATGTTCATAATAACCATGTCAACAGCTATAAATGGTTGTAACTTGTAAGGAATTTCATTGTTATTATACAAATAATAAATTAATATGAAAATATAAAAAATCAAGTGAAAAACATGGAAATAATTAATCCTTTTTTCTTTTATACTATCAATTAAAAGGTATAATTGACATAAAATAATTAATAGAAGCCAAAAAATGATACTCATGCTATATTCTCCTTATAATAGAAGTTCACATTTTAATTATATAACATAAATGTAAAATATTCCTTGAATTGTTTAGTAAATCTTTCTTTAGTATTCATTAAATAAATACATCCTTCTTAATATATATTATAAGTAGTTTCTATGTGTCCATCAAATTAGGTATACTCCAGAAGTGCGTGATACTGGAAAAAGAAAATTAGAAGAAATATTTAAAAAGAACAATAATAAAAAGGCATTTTGCTCACAGTTCAGAACATTACTATAAGTGACATATAACTAACAGAGTATATACAAGTCATTGAAATTACATAAACTCAAATTCTCAAAGACATAGTATGGAATATTCAAAAGAGAGGCTTTACATCTCTTTTTTATTGAGAAATATGGTAAAAAAAGGTTTATTAAATTCATGTTAAAAGTATTTATATTATATTAACAAAAGGTAAAAAATAAAGTAAACTAGGTTATGTAATGCTAGAAGAGTTGGAGGAGAAGAACCTTGGAATCAACAATAATGATAATTATGAAGTTAATGGGTGGTCTTGGACTATTTATTTATGGTATGAAGTTAATGGGAGATGGTCTAGAAAATGCAGCTGGGGATGGATTAAAAAAGATTCTTGAAAAAGTAACTAGCAACCCAATAAAGGCTGTTCTTGTTGGTGCTATTGTTACTGCTGTAATTCAAAGTAGTAGTGCAACAACAGTAATGGTTGTTGGATTTGTTAATGCAGGTTTAATGAATTTAACACAAGCTACAGGTATAATTATGGGTGCCAATATAGGGACAACAATAACTGCTCAGCTTGTATCATTTAAACTAGATCAAATAGCGCCGTTATTTGTATTTTTAGGAACAATAATGGTTATGTTTGCAAGAGGTAAAAAAAGAAAAGATATTGGTAATATAGTATTAGGTTTTGGTATCTTATTTACTGGAATGGGAATAATGAGTGGTGCAATGAAACCTTTAACTAGTTCACCAGTATTTGAGCAGTTAATAGTAACTATAGGAGATAACTGGCTTATAGGAGTAATTGCAGGTGCTACTATAACAGCAATATTACAAAGTTCATCTGCCACTACAGGTATATTAGTTGCATTGGCTACAGCTGGTGCTATTAACATACAGGTTGCCTTACCAATAATATTTGGATGTAATATAGGAACATGTATTACTGCTATCATTGCGAGTATTGGTGCAAATAAAACTGCGCATAAGGCTGCAGCAATACACTTGATATTTAATATAGTGGGAACAATAATATTCTTACCATTCTTAGGATTGCTAGGAGTAGCAGTAACTAAGATGAGCCCAGATGTTAGCAGACAAATAGCTAATGCACATACAGTATTTAATATTGTAAATACAATGTTATTACTTCCATTTAGCAAATACTTAATTGTAATAGTTAATAAAATCATTCCTGGTGAAGACGAGGAAGAAAAGGCTGGACCTAAATATATAGATGATAGATTATTAGAAACACCTGTAATAGCAGCAGGGCAAGTTATAAAAGAAACTATAAGAATGGCTAATAAGGCTAAAAAGAATTTAGAATTATCTATGGATGCATTCTCTAATCAAGATGAAAAGTTAGTTGAAAAGGTATATGAGAATGAGAAGATAATTAATATCTTAGAAGAATCAATAACTACATACTTAGTAAAGCTTGCTAAATGTGAAATGTCAGATAGAGAGAAAGATATTGTTGCATCTACTTTCCATGTAATAAACGATATAGAGAGAATTGGAGATCATGCTGAAAATGTAGCAGATTTAGCCTCTCAAAGAATTAATAGAGATTTATCATATAGTTCAGATGCAATGGAAGAGCTATATGAGATATATAATTATACAGTAAATGCGTTAGAGATTTCTATAGAAAGTTATGCTAATAGAGATGTGGAAAAAGCTAGAAGTATAAGAGCTATAGAATCAAGAATAAATTCTTCGCAAAAGAAATTTAGAGATAAACATATTAAGAGACTATATGATGGAAAATGTAATGCATATGCAGGTGCCATATTCTTAGATTTAATAAGTAATTTTGAAAGAATTGGAGACCATTCAACAAATATAGCAGAGAGTGTTATTGAAAATTATTCAGCATAGTTTAATCCCCCATAATTTATGGGGGATTTTTTCTTTGAATAAATGGACAAATTAATCACATAATAACTTTGTGATAATAAGTTTGAATGGAGGATGCACTATGAAAGTAAGACGAATAATAGTGGCAGTGTTTATAGCATTATTAATGATAAAAGTACCTGTTATGGCAGAAGAAGTATCAAAAGGCATTGTACTTATAGATGCTGGTCACGGTGGCATTGATGGTGGTGCACAATCAAGAAATGGAACTATTGAAAAAGATATAAATCTTCAAATTAGTAAAAGATTAAAAGAAAAACTTGAAAAAGAAGGATATAAGGTATACATGACTAGGGAGGAAGATAAAGAATTATCTCCTAAAAAGGTAAAAGATTTAGAGGCTAGATGTAAAATGAAGATAGAAACTAAATGTGATATTTTCATTTCAATACATCAAAATAAGTTTAATAGTGAAAAATGTTTTGGAGCTCAAGTATGGTATGCAAGTAACGAAAAAAGTATGAAATTAGCAAAGTATGTACAAGGTTCCTTAAAAGAAGTAGTAAAAGATAATAACAAGAGATTAGAAAAGGCCGCAAAAGAACAATATAAGATATTAAGAGATAAATATGATGGTGCTTGTTTAATAGTAGAATGTGGTTTTTTATCAAATAATGAAGAAGAACAAAGGTTAAAAAGCGAAAGCCATCAAAATCAAATTGTAGAGGGAATAACAATTGGAATAAATAAATATTTTGATGAAATAAAATAAATTTCCGGGGAAATATGTAGAAGAAAGAAGGTGTTTGTATGCACCTTCTTTTTTATTACGAATTTTGCAAGTAATTGAAAAGTAAATGAACTATTAGTATAATATGGATGTAAATTATATTAGAGGTAGAGGTGAAGTTTATGAGAGAGATAAATGTAAGAGAAATAGAAAATGTAGTTAAACAATTATGTATTGATGCAAATTATTATATAAGTGATGACATAAAAGATGCTTTAAATAAATTTAAAGAAGAGGAACCATTCATGATAGCTGAGGATGTATTAGATAAAATTTTATTAAATGCAGATATAGCTGCTAATGAGAATGTCCCAATATGCCAAGATACTGGAATGGCTTGTATTTTTATAGAAGTTGGACAAGATGTTCATTTTGTTGGGGGATTACTTGAAGATGCAATTAATGAAGGGGTAAGAAAAGGATATGATGAGGGATTTTTAAGGAAGTCAGTAGTGAAAGACCCTATAGATAGAATAAATACTAAAGATAATACTCCAGCTGTAATATACTATAATCTAGTAAAAGGGGATAAGGTCAAAATTACTTTGGCACCTAAAGGGTTTGGCTCTGAAAACATGAGTAAAATAGCAATGTTAAAACCAGCTGACGGTTTAGAAGGTGTTAAAAAGTTTATTTTAGATACAGTTAAGCAAGCTGGACCTAACCCATGTCCCCCTATGGTTATTGGAGTTGGAATTGGTGGTACTTTTGATAAGGCTGCATATTTGGCTAAGAAGGCATTAATTAGACCAATAAATGAAAGAAATAAAAATGAATTTTATAAAGATCTTGAAATTGAACTTTTAGAAAAAGTTAATAAGTTAGGTATAGGACCACAAGGTTTTGGTGGAAGAACAACAGCCATTGGATTGAATATAGAAACTTACCCTACCCACATAGCAGGATTACCTGTTGCAGTAAATATAAATTGTCATGCTACAAGGCATAAAGAGATAATATTATAGGAGGTAATTATGGAAATAAATTTAAAAACACCATTAACTGAAGAAAAAGCAAAAAGCTTAAAGGCTGGAGATACTATATTATTATCAGGTACAATTTATACTGCAAGGGATGCAGCCCATAAAAGATTAATAGAATTAGTAGATATGGGAGAGGAGTTGCCTTTCAATATCAAAGATGAAATAATTTATTATGTTGGACCTACTCCAGCAAAGCCTGGGGAAGTTATTGGTTCAGCAGGGCCAACTACTAGTTATAGAATGGATCCATATGCTCCAATACTTTTAGATTTAGGTCTTAAAGGAATGATAGGAAAAGGTTCAAGAAGTGAAGAGGTAATAAATGCAATTATAAGAAATAAGGGGATTTACTTTGGTGCTATTGGAGGAGCAGGAGCATTAATAGGTAAGAGTATTATTAGTTCAGAAATAATAGCATATAACGATTTAGGTGCAGAAGCTATTAGAAAAATTGAAGTTAAAGATATGCCATTGGTTGTTATAGTAGATACTGAAGGAAACAATTTATATGAAATTGGACAAAAGAAATATTTAGATAGCAAAAAAGCCAGATAAAATATCTGGCTTTTTATTATAGGTTTTGGAATCCACGCCCTTTAACTTCAGAAACGTCTAAGATACTAATAAAAGCTTTGGGGTCGCATGATAATATTCTGTTTTTTAAAGTAATCATCTGCCTAGAGGTAACTAGACAGTATAACATTCTCTTGTCTTGATCTGTAAACTCTCCTCTTGCAGGAAGAGTAGTGACTCCTCTATGCATATCAGCTATTATATATTTAATAATTTCTTCTTCTTTTTCAGTTAGTATCATCATTAACTTTTTACTTGAGAAACCTCTTATAACTTGGTCCAATACAAGACCTTGAATAAACATTGATATTAATGTATATAAAGCTCTAGGAATACCAAATATTATAGCTCCTATAGTTACTATTATTAAATTTATAGCAAAGTTAACTGCTCCTATATTAAAATTAGAATATTTTTTTCTAATTAGCATGGTTATTATATCTGTACCACCAGCAGAGCCATTACGCAAAAAAACAAGTCCGTAACCTATTCCGCATAAAATCCCTCCGTAAATACAGTAAAGAAGCATATCATTTACTTTTATATATGAAGAAAATTGCTTAGTAATGATTAGTGACGTTGATAATGAAACCATACCTACGGCAGAATAAATGGTAAAATCTTTACTTAATTTTTTATAACTTAATATAAAAAGTGGGATATTTAAAATAAAAAGAGTAATACCAGAGGAGATATTCCACATGTATTCTAAAATAAGTGCAATACCTGTAGCACCACCACTTAATAATTGAGCATGACTCAAAAACAAGTTAATACCTAAAGATGCTATAAAGCAACCAATAAAAATAATAATTACATCTAAAATAAAGCTTTTGTTATTTTTTATAATTTCCATAAAAAAACCCCTAAATTAAAAAATTAATCATTTGATTTATACTCCCTGTCCATTATATATAAAGAAAAAGAGAAATAAAACACTTTACTGTTAAAATTATAGTAAAATTATGAATAGAGGTGATAGTTATGAGTAGAATAAATTTGCCAGGAAGTAAGGAAAATAAAAAGATTTTACTTATTATACTAATAATTATTGCTATAATTGTTATAGCAAAATTTAAGATAGATAATAAGCAAAGTAATACTTTTTACTTTGAAAATAATGAATATACTATAGAAGAAGGAAAGTAATAAAAACTTAATAAAGGATTAGTAAAGATATGATTTAATAAGAATAGGATATAATTTAAATATATAAGTTTAAGGGGGCAATTGGTGTGTATAATGTTTTGGTTGTAGACGATGAAAAAGAAATTAGGGATGCCATTGAAATATATCTTAGAGGAGAAAAGTTAAATGTAATAAAGGCTGAAGATGGTTTAGAGGCTTTAGATATATTAGAGGGTAAGCAAATACATTTAATTATATTAGATATAATGATGCCTAAATTAGATGGAATAAAGACATGCTTAAAAATTAGGGAAAGCAAGAATATTCCTATAATAATGTTATCAGCAAAAGGAGAAGATTCTGATAAAATTTTAGGATTAAATGTAGGTGCTGATGATTACATAACAAAGCCATTTAACAATTTAGAGTTAGTAGCGAGGGTTAAGTCTCAATTAAGAAGATATGAAAAACCTTTGAGTATAGAAGAAAGTTCAGTTATAAAGGTAAAGGACTTAGAAATAGATACTTTGCTTAAAAAAATAACTGTAAGAGGAGAAGAGATAAAAGCTACAGCAACAGAGTATAAAATATTGCTTTTATTGGCTTCAAATTTAGGTCGAGTTTTTTCAATAAAAGAAATATATGAAAAGGTTTGGGAAGAGCCGTTTTATAAAAGTGAGAATACAGTCACTGTTCATATAAGAAGAATAAGAGAGAAAATAGAATTAAATACAAAGGAGCCAGAGTATATTAAGGTGGTGTGGGGTATTGGCTACAAAATTGAAAAAGAAAATTAAGAGCTATTTCAATCATATATGGATGATTGAAATATTAATAGTAGCACTTACTTGTATATTTTTTGGAGTTGAGGTATATAAAGACGTATTTACTAGATATTCTTCGAAGAATTTATCAGCTATGCAAGCAACTATAAATCCTAAGGGATTTTATAAGCAGACATTTTTAGATGAAGTAAAAGGACTTCAAAAGTATATCTATAATAATACATTTGGATTAGAAGAATTATATTATAATGACAAAAATAGAGAAGATGTTTTAAAAGCATACTTTATTAACAACTCCTATGAGGGTAGTGATATAGATTCAAGTGATAGTAAGCTATATTTCATTATACGAGACAAGAGAGATAATTCTATTATAACCAATGATTTTAGTGAGACGTTAAGTGTAAGCAATGGATTAACAGAGCAGGATATACAGGATTATTTATATAGTAAGTATAAAGGACGTGAAATGCTTAAGATAAGTGATAACGAGAATATTTCCGAAGAGAACTTAGTATATAATAGTAGTATATTATCAAACTTTCAGGAGTATTATTATTCGGATATAAATAGATATACAAACATTAATAATTTAAAGATTGCTATTTTAAACTTCATAATTATTTTTATTGCTATATTCATGTTTATAAAAATAATATTTGTATTTATAAGAAGTAGAGGTAAAGTTGAATTAAGAGGGAATTTTGTAAAAAGCGTAATATTTGTACTTAAGTATGGAGTTGCTTATAAGGAAACTAGAAGGACTTTAATGATAACTTTCAGCAGCCTATCACTATTTTTTATAGTATATTTATACTTATTAGCAGTAAATGGTGGGTATGAGAATAATATATTAGCTAAGTTTTTTTCTATGTATCCATTTAAGGGGAGTTTCTTTATAATGTTATTACCTTTGATAGGAATAACTTATTCATTAAAGAAATCTATTGAGATAATTAAGGTGAATGAAGCTATTAAAAAATCCGAAGATGGAAATATAAAATATGAAATTAAAGATCAATGTAGTCCAGAGGTTAGAGAATTACTTAATAATATAAGTAAAATAAAAGAAGGATATAGCATTGCGGTAGAAGATGCATTGAAAAATGAAAAGTTAAAAACAGAACTTATTTCTAATGTATCCCATGATTTAAGAACACCATTGACATCTATAATAAATTATGTAAATATTTTAAGACAAGATATAACTAAAGATGAGAAGGAAGATTATCTAGCTATTGTTGAAAAGAAAGCTAAGAAGTTGAAGGTTTTAATTGATGATTTGTTTGAGATGTCTAAGATTAATAGTGGCAAGATGGAATTGTTTAAGGATAATATTGATGTAGTTTCCCTTATTCATCAAACAATAGGAGAATATTATTATATATATGAAAGCAAAAATATAGAATTTAAGGTTGATAGCTATAGAGAAGAGGTATATATTGACCTTGATGGAAAGTTGATTTCACGAGCAATAGAGAATATCATAATAAATGCTATGAAGTATTCATTAGAGGGGACTAGAGTATATGTAGATATTAGAGAAAAGGATGGATACATTGTTCTTTCTTTTAAGAATATATCTAATTATGAAATGAACTTTGATAATAAGGAGATATTTGAGAGATTTGCAAGGGGAGATTCTTCTAGAAATTCTAGAATAGAGGGGTCAGGACTAGGATTGGCTATAACTAAAAGTATAATTGAATTACATGATGGGAAAGTATATATAACAAGAGAGGGAGATATGTTTAAAATATTTATATATTTACCTTTAAATAAAGAGAATGAAGTAGATCTAGGATAAGCCTAGATCTATTTTTTTGTTCTTGGAGTAATAGGATTTATTTATTAATAATCATTACAGGTAAGTGAAGTAATATGGAGTAAAATGATAAAAAGATATAATTTTTGACCAGAAAAGGAGTATATAGAATTTTACATACTTATTTATAAAAATTATAATGTACTATATATTGTACTGTAATTAGGAAATGATTAAAAAGAATACTATATATAGTGGAGGGGTCGAGTTGGAAAAGATAGAGAAGTTATGTAGAGAAGGGCTTTTAGCAATTAAAGATAACGAGGGAATATATACCCTAGATAGGTTAAAAGAAGCTTTAGAGCATATTATAACACCTAAGATGAATGATAAACAGCTTATGGAATGTATCATTCAAGTATCATTAGAGTTAACTACGGAGATGGAACCAAAGTGGCAATATGTTTCGGCTAGATTATATACTCTTAAGCTTTATGATGAAGTTAAGAAAATAAGAGGAATAAATAGCGAATCTGGATTATATTCGGGCTTGTATAAATTTATTGAGGAGTTAACTGAGGAAGGTTTATACGGGAAATATATATTGGAAAATTATACAGAAGAGGAAGTTAAAGAATTAGAGAATGTGATAAAGCCTGAAAGAGATTTTTTATTTACATATAGTGGGATAAGCTTGTTAAGTAAGAGATATCTTGTTCATAACTATGATAGAGAGGTTGTTGAATTACCACAACAAATGTTTATGGGAATTGCTATGCACTTAGCTATTCCTGAAGAGAAAGAGAATAGAGTAAATTGGGCTATAAGATTTTATGATGTATTAAGTTCATTAAAAGCAACTATGGCAACTCCAACTATGTCAAATGCAAGAAAACCTTTCTATCAATTAAGTTCATGTTTTATTGATACTGTTGATGATAGCTTGAAGGGTATATATAAATCTCTTGATAATTTTGCAGAGGTATCAAAATTTGGTGGTGGCATGGGCATATATATAGGTAAGGTAAGAGCATTAGGATCTGCTATAAGAGGCTTTAAAGGAGCATCAGGAGGAATAATACCTTGGATAAAACTATTTAATGATACAGCTATAGCAGTAGACCAGCTAGGAGTTAGAAATGGTTCAGTAGCTATTTGGTTAGATGCATGGCATAAGGATTTGCCTGAATTTCTTCAATTAAGAACAAATAATGGTGATGATAGAAAAAAAGCACATGATATTTTCCCAGGACTATGTTATCCAGAATTATTTTGGAGATTAGCAGAAACTGATATTGATGCTAATTGGTATATGATGTGCCCACATGAAATAAGAACTGTAAAAGGATATTCATTAGAGGATTTTTATGGAGAAGAGTGGGAAGAAAGATATTATGATTGTGTTAATGATTGCAGAATAGAAAAGAGAGTAATGTCTGTAAAAGATATAGTAAGGTTAATAATTAAGAGTGCGGCAGAAACAGGAACACCATTTGCATTTTATAGAGATACTGTAAATAGGATGAATCCTAACAAGCATAAGGGAATGATATATTCATCTAATTTATGCACAGAAATAATGCAAAATATGAGTCCTATGGAAATAAGGAAATCAGAGATAGTTGACGAAAATGGAGATAAAATTGTTGTAGAAAGAACTAAGTCAGGAGATTTTGTAGTGTGCAATTTATCTTCTATAGTTCTAGGAAATGTAGATGTACTTAATGATAAGGAACTAGATTATGTAGTAGAAACTCAAATTAGAGCAATGGACAATGTTATAGATTTGAATTATTATTCTGTACCTTTTGCTGATATTACTAATAAAAAGTATAGAGCTATAGGATTGGGAACAAGTGGATATCATCATATGCTTGTAAATAATAGAATCCATTGGACATCAGATGAACATTTAGATTTTGCTGATAAGGTATATGAGAAAATAAATTATTATGCAATTAAGGCAAGTATGGAGATAGCTAAAGAAAAGGGAAGATATTCAGAATTTCAAGGCTCAGATTGGCAAAGTGGAGATTATTTTGACTTAAGAAGATATGATTCTGATGAATGGAATTCCTTAAAAAAAGATATTAATAAGTATGGGATAAGAAATGGATATATTATGGCAGTGGCCCCAAATGGTTCTACAGCTACAATCGCTGGTACAAGTGAAGGTGTTGATCCCATAATGTCTAGATTTTTCTTAGAAGAAAAGAAAGGAAGTATAGTGCCGAAAACTGCACCACAGTTATGTGATGATAATTATTGGTATTATAATTCTGCTTATAATATAGATCAAGAATGGTGCGTTAAAATAAATGGAATAAGACAAAGACATATTGACCAAGGGCAATCATTTAATTTATATATAACAACAAATTATACAATGAGAGGTATAATGAATCTTTATATTGAAGCTAATAAATGTGGAGTTAAATCAATTTATTATGTTAGAAGTAAATCATTGACAGTAGGAGATTGTGAAAGTTGTTCTGCATAAAAATTTTAGAGGGTGAATGTTATGAAAATAAATAGAAAACCATTATTTAATGAGTTTGGAGATATTGAAGTTAGTAAAAAAAGAATGATTAACGGAAATACTACTAACTTAAATGATTTTAATAATATGAAGTATGGATGGGTTAGTGATTGGTATAGGCAGGCTATGAATAACTTTTGGATACCAGAAGAAATTAACTTATCACAAGATTTAAAGGATTATTTTAAATTGAATGAGGCAGAGAGAAGTGCATACGATAAAATATTATCATTTTTAATATTTTTAGATTCAATTCAAACTGCAAATTTAAGTAATATATCAAACTATATTACAGCAAGCGAAGTTAATCTATGTTTGACAATTCAAGCATTTCAAGAAGCTGTTCATTCACAAAGTTATAGCTACATGTTAGATACAATATGCTCTCCTGAGAAGAGAAATGAAATATTATATCAATGGAAAGATGATAAAATATTATTAGAAAGAAATAAATTTATAGGGGAATTATATAATAACTTTTTAAGAGAGCCTAACAAGTATAATTTAGTGAAGACAATTATGGCTAATTATATATTAGAGGGTATATACTTCTACTCTGGATTTATGTTCTTTTATAATTTAGAGAGAAATGGTAAGATGCCTGGATCTGCACAGGAAATTAGATATATAAATAGAGATGAGAATACTCATTTGTGGCTATTTAGAAATATAATTAAAGAACTTCAGAAAGAAGAACCAGGGTTATTTAATGATGATTTAAAAAAAGAACTAGTAGATATGATGAAGAAAGGTGTTAAAAATGAGATCGCTTGGGGACATTATGTAATAGGTGATAACATACAAGGAATAAACAAAAAGTTAATAGAAGATTATATTAAGTATTTAGGAAACTTAAGATTAAGCGCTATAGGATTACCTAAAATATATGATGGGTATGATGAAAATCCTGCATTGTGGGTAGATGTATTAGCAGATGCTAATTCGGTTAAAACAGACTTTTTTGAAGCAAAATCTACAGCATATGCAAAAGCTGCCACCCTGATAGATGACTTATAAAGATTGTATTAGGGTAAAATTTAATTATATTAAAAGTTTTTATGCGAAATGTTAAAAAAGAAAGAAATTAAATAATAGGTGTTAACATGTTTTGAAAATATGTTATAAATATGTTATAATAAATAATAGTTGCATTTATAATGTAAAAGGTTTACTACAGGGTATTAATATATTTAAATAAGAGTTGTGAGATGGTTAAATTAGTGGAATATATAGTTTGAGGAGGATCATTAATTATGAAAAAAGGTATTGCTGCTTCAAAAGGTTATGCAATAGGAACTGTATTTTTACAAGAACATGAAGAAATAGTTATAACAGATCAAAAAGTTACAGATGTAGCTGCTGAAAAAGAAGCTTTACAAAAATCTTTAGATGCTTCAAGAGCTCAATTAGAAAAGATTAAAGAAAAAGCTGCTGCAGAAATGGGAGAAGAAAAGGCTGCTGTATTTGAGGCTCATATAACATTATTAGATGACCCAGAATTTACAGGGGCTATGGCTATGGAGATTGAGTCAAATAGTATAAATGCTATGAAAGCTGTAGACAATGTTACTAATATGTTTGTATCAATCTTTGAATCAATGGAAGATGCATATATGAGAGAAAGAGCTGCTGATATTAAAGATGTATCTAAGAGAATAATTGCTAACTTAGCTGGTAAGAGTGCAGATGCATTTGCTATAACTGAAGCTAATACTGTAGTAGTTGCTCATGATTTAACTCCATCAGACACTGCTCAATTAGATAGAAGTAAAGTTGTAGGTTTTATTACAAACATAGGTGGAAGAACTTCTCATGCTGCTATTATGGCAAGAACATTAGAAATTCCAGCAGTTTTAGGATTAGGAGATATTACTTCAGCTGTTAAAACTGGAGATAAGATAATAGTAGATGGTATTACAGGTGATGTAATAATAAATCCATCAGAAGATGTAATAGCTGAATATGAAGCTAAGAAAGAAAAGTTCAAAGAAGAACAAGAAGAATTAAAGAAGTTAATAGATGTTAAGACTACTACTAAATCAGGAAAGAGAGTAGAAGTTTGTGGTAACATAGGTCAACCAGAGGATGTACTTGGCGTTATTGCTAATGGTGGAGATGGTGTTGGTCTATTCAGAACAGAATTCTTATATATGGATAGAGACAATGCTCCAACTGAAGAAGAGCAATATGAAAGTTACAAGTTCGTTCTTGAAAAAATGGAAGGTAAGCAAGTTGTTATCAGAACATTAGATATCGGTGGAGATAAAACTTTACCATACTTACCATTACCAGAAGAAATGAACCCATTCTTAGGATATAGAGCAATAAGACTTTGCTTAGATAGAAAAGAAATATTCAAGGTTCAATTAAGAGCTTTATTAAGAGCTTCTGTTTACGGAAACTTATGCGTAATGTTCCCAATGATTTCTGGATTAGAAGAATTCCAAAATGCTAAGGCTGTTGTTGAAGAATGTAAAGCTGAATTAAGAGCAGAAGGAAAAGAATATTCAGATTCAATCCAATGGGGTATCATGGTTGAAATCCCAGCTGCAGCAGTATATGCTGACGAATTAGCTAAGCATGTTGATTTCTTCTCAATAGGAACAAATGACTTAATACAATACACATTAGCTGCTGACAGAATGAGTGAAAAGGTATCATACCTATACAACCCAATGCATCCAGCAGTATTAAGATTAATAAAGATGACTATCGATGGTGCACATAAGCATGGTAAGTGGGTAGGAATGTGTGGAGAAATGGCAGGAGATGAAGCTGCTATTCCAACATTGGTAGAATATGGATTAGATGAGTTCTCAATGAGTGCTACATCAATTTTAAATGCTAAAAAGATAATATTAGATCAAGAATAATATAAAAACACTCGCATATGGCGAGTGTTTTTTTGCAAAGTTATCCTACAGTTGATAAAATAGAAAATGTTTTGGATTTATATTACATATATGAAAAAGAAGGTTATAGGAATATTAAGCTTTAGAATAAAGGTGTTGTCGAATAGCAACACCTTTTATTTTATAAAATATAAATATAAAATCTATTATAAGCACACAATATTTATATGATAGAATATAAGTTGAAAAATAAGGAGATTATATAGCAATATGGAAAAGTTATTAAAAATGTTCTTTTCTTTTTTTAAAATTGGAGCATTTACATTTGGTGGTGGATATGCTATGATTCCGCTTATTGAAGAAGAAGTTGTTAATAAAAATAAGTGGATAGAAAAAGAAGAATTTATGGATATGTTAGTTATATCTCAGAGCTTTCCGGGAGCTTTGGCTATCAATTGCTCAACATTTATAGGATATAAATTAGGAGGTGTGATAGGAGGTATAATTGCAATATTAGGAGTAACGTTACCGTCTTTTATAATAATATTATTTGTAGCTACAGTATTTATGCAATTTAGAGATAATTACTATGTAAATTTAATATTTAGTGGGATTACAGCTGCAGTACCTATGTTAGTTTTAGCTGGTGTAGTAAGCTTATTAAAAGGTGTAAATAAAAATATATCTAATTTAATAGTTGGAATTATAGCTTTAATTGCATTAGTAGTATTTGATATTCATCCTGTTATAGTTATTATTTGTTCAGCTATTTATGGTATGGTATTTCTTAGAGAGAAGGTGGGATGATGGATATCCTATTAAAATTATTATTCACATTCTTTAAGATAGGTTTGTTTAGCTTTGGTGGTGGCTATGCAATGATACCATTTATGCAAAGAGAAATTATTGAAAAACATCAGTGGTTAAGCAGCAGTGAATTTGTAGATATAATAGGGATATCTCAAATGACACCAGGACCAGTGTCAGTTAATTCAGCAACTTTTGTAGGATATAAAGTTGGTGGAGTAGTAGGAAGTATTTTTGCTACATTAGGAATAACGGTGATTTCCTTTATACTTGTATCTATTGCATCTAAGGCTATAGATAAGTTTAAAGAATCTAAATATTTAAAGGCAGCACTTTTGGGAATGAGGCCTGTTCTTATTGCGTTAATAATAAATGCATTTATATCATTAGCTAAAGATGCATATGTAGATGTGAAATCTATTATAGTTACTTTGATTGTAGGAGGATGTTTATTCTCTAAAAAGATTCATCCTATAGTTACAATAGTATTAGCAGGTTTATTAGGAATTATATTTTGGGGGATTATTTAAATGAAACAAAAGAATAACAATAAATTATATTCAAAGGCAATTAAATATTATGAAGAAGGAAAGCTTGAGAAAGCATTATTACAGTGTGAAGAGGCAATAAGTTTAAATTTAAGAAATTCTGCTGCGTTGAATTTAAAAGGACTTTTACTATATTTAAAAGGAAATTTAGATGAGGCAGTTGCTACTTGGAAGATTAATTGGGATTTTAATGATGATAAAATTGCAAAAAATTATATTCAAGATAGCAAAGCTGATTATAATAGAGTGAAATTATTTAATAAGGGAGAAAAACATTTAGCTAGATTAGAAATAGATGAAGCTATAGAGAGTTTTATGAAATGTAGAGAAAGTGATTTTAATTCATTAAATGTAAATCTCTCTTTAGCAAAGTGCTATTTAAAAAAATGTGAGTATGTTTTAAGTTCATATTACTTAATAAAAGCTCTAGAAATAGATAGGTTTAATAATGAGGCAAATAATATAAAAAAGAGTATAGAGTCATATAGTAATGAAAAAGTGAATGTGGCCAATAATTTATTAGATTTGAAGAAAGTTATAATTTTTATAGGAATTATATTAATAATTATTGCTATACCTTTAATAAGCAGCTTATATGCATCTTCTGCAAAACAGAAGGAAAATGTAGACAAGCAGTATTTTAATGATAATAATATGAATGAAGATACTGAAAAAGAAGATAATAAAGAAGAGAGTTCTGTAGACTTTAGTAAAATAGATAAATACATAGATGAAAAAGATTATATAGAATTACATAATATAATTAGTAAAGTAAGGTTAGAGAACCTAAGCAAAGAAGAACGAGTATTTTATTATAAGGGCAAAGAAGCCTTAGAAGCTAATAGTGCTGATTACTTATACAAAAGAGGAATGGAATCTTATAATAATAAAAAATATGAGAGCGCAAAAAGTGATATGAATTTAGCTTACATATATGGAAGAGAAAATTATTTATATCCACATATATTGTTTTTTAATGCAGTAATTGAAGCAAAATTAAATAATGTTGATGAGTCAATAAAGTTTTATGAAGAATATGAGAAGTTGTTTTCTAAAGGAGAATATATTGAAGAAGTATTGTATGAATTAGCATTAATGTATAAGGAAAAAGATATTAATAAAAGTATTTACTATGCGAAGAAGTTGAAAAAGAGCTACTCAAAATCTATTTATTATAATAAAAATATACAGAATATCTTAGAGCTTAATTAGAAGGGATGTGTCTTTGTGATAACTGTAATAAGGGATGTAGAAGTATATTCGCCTGAATATTTAGGTAAGAAGAATGTAGTTGTGGTAGGAAACAAGTTTGAAGGAATATATGATGAAATAAATATACCTAGTGATTTTATAGAGATAAAGATAATTGAGGGAAAAGGTAAATTGATGTTTCCTGGATTTATAGATGCTCATGTACATATACTAGGTGGAGGAGGAGAAAATGGATTTTCATCGAGAACACCAGAAATTAAGTTTACAGATTTAACCAAGGCGGGTATTACAACAGTAGTAGGTTGTTTAGGCACAGATGATGTATGTAGAGATGGAAGAGCTTTATTAGCAAAAGCTAGAGCTCTTGAAATAGAAGGAATAACAAGCTATTGCTATACTGGATCATATTCTATTCCTGTAAAAACAGTTACTAATAGCATTAAAGAAGATATAATGTTAATTGATAAATATATTGGTGTTGGTGAAGTCGCCATATCAGATAATAGAAGTTCTCAACCAGCTTTTGAAGAGTTTACAAGAGTTGTTTCTCAATCAAGGGTTGCGGGGTTATTGTCTAATAAAGCTGGAGTAGTGAATATACATGTTGGAGATGGTAGTGATAAGTTGAATATGATTTTTAAGTTAAAAGAAAATACAGAAATCCCTGTATCTCAATTATTACCAACTCACATAAATAGAAATATAGATTTATTTAATGAAGGGATTAAACTGGTTAAAGAAGGTGGATTCATAGATTTAACTACAAGTTGTGATCCGGATAATATGGAAGAAGGGGAAGTAAGAGCAAGTAAGGGATTAAAGATGGCCTATGATTTAGGGGCAGATTTAAATAGAATAACATTTTCGTCAGATGGAAATGGAAGTTTACCTAAATTTGATAGTGAAGGAAACTTAAGTGGTATGGGAATATGTTCTGTTTTTAGTTTATATGAAGAGGTAAAAATTGCAATACAAGAGCATAAAGTACCTATAGAAAGTGCAATTAAGGTTATAACATCTAATATTGCAGATGTATTAAAGTTAGATTTAAAAGGGAGAATAGAGTCTAAAAAAGATGCGGATTTTGTATTAGTAGATAAAAATGAATTGACAGTTATTGATGTGTATGGAAAGGGAAAGCCTTTAATAGAAAACAGAGCAGTAATTAAAAAAGGTATTTTTGAATAAAAAAAGAGGGGTATAAAGCCCTCTTTTTAACATTTGAAAAATACGTGATTACCAATTGATTTGGTATCTTTTTTTTGTGTTTGTTTCATCCATGAGCAGGTAGCTATGGCAGGATTATAGAAGTAAAGCGCTTCATTTGTTGGATCCGTACCATTAATAGCTTCATAGACAGCATCATAACAACTTTGATCTGGATTAGCTTTAATATCTCTATTTCTAACGCAAGAAAATGCATTAGTTTGAAATATAACACCTTCAATACTATTTGGGAAACCTGGATTAAGTAATCTATTTAGCACAACAGATGCTACAGCTACTTTTCCTTCGAAAGGTTCCCCTCTACTTTCTGCATAAACGAGTTTAGCCATTAGATCTATATCACATTGTGTTATATATATCTTTTCCTGACCATGATTAAAAACTTCCACTGTTTCTTCTGTATTTATATTATTTAATTTATTTACTATATTAATTTCCTCTAGTGTAATGTCATAACTAGAAGTGTTACCCATTACTATTGCTTTAGCTGGGATTGCTGAGCAAAACAAACTGAGAAGAGCTAAGCAAAGAGTAAATTGGCACATAAATTTTTTCATAAATAACCTCCTTTTTCTAACCCAGTCAAGTGTTAGTATTGCCAAAAGAAGATTATTTATACTTATTTATTATTAAAATTATCCAACTCAGATTTTAAATCTTTTAAGCTATCAGTAAAGTCTTCATATTTTTCAAAACTATTTTCATAGTTTATATCTATATTATCATCCTTATCTTTTTCGTTAGATGTTTTTTCTACTACTATGGAATGTTCAAGAGAAGTTATATATAGTTCATAGTAGTTTAATGTGTCTTGAAGTACTTGATAACATTCATTTCCGTTTTCAGGAATGCTAAATGAATAAGTTTTGCTTTTTAATTCATTAAATTTACTTCTCTTATCCTTTACGTCTTTAAGTAGATTATCAAGAGAACGACCATCTTCTCTAATTTTATTTAGAGCAGGACGTAAATCTTCGTTAATAGAATTTAGAACTTCTATGCATTCTTCAAGATTTAGTATATAAGTACTTTTTTGACTTATTTTTATATCATTTTCTCTATTGAGCTTTATTAAGGTATTGATAAATGTAGTGGATGTTGTAAAAAATTCATCTGCTTCTGAAGGAAACTCTATATCTAGTCCTAATAAATGTAGTGTATCATAATTGTTTTTAAGTAATTCATATGTTTGGGTATATTCATTGTATGTTTGTAATATTTCCGTAGAATTAGGATTTTTTATAATTGATAATGTTAATTGGTATAGATTTATATTATATTCAAGTGTTTCAGATAATTTTGTTTTTAATTCTTTATTTTGGTCTAATACATTAGCTGAATCTAAAGTAGATTGGATATTTGATAATTCTATTAATTCATTAGTTAATGTCTCTTTTGTGGTATCAGAATTTATACCATTATCATCTAAACAATCTTTTAGTTTTTTGTTACAAGATTCTATTTTTTTTCCTATGTTATTTAATTGAGATATATTTCTATTACTTGGTGTTAATTTAATTACGCATAAAATAACAATAGGGAGTAAGATTATACATATGATTGCAATAATATATTTTTTATTGATGTTAAGTTTATCTAGTTTCATATTTTTTATCCCTCCTTTTACGGATATAAATGTTCTATATAAGATTTATATTATTTATTTATGTAAAATAGTATGATTAATTAAAAAAAATCATAATTTTGTAATCTCGATTATATTAAGAATTGGTAAATTAGTGTATAATTTAAATAGTGATTAAGAAGAGGGGTGAGACCAATGAATGAAATAGGAACATTAATAATTAATACGGTGAAAAATATTACCATTTGGTCTATTTTAGATATACTAGTTGTATCTTTTATTTTTTATAAGGGATATATGTTGATAAAGGAAACAAGAGCAGAGCAATTATTAAAAGGTACTGTATTCATATTTGCTCTTATTCCAATAAGTCTATTTTTAAGGTTGGATACATTGAATTTTATATTAAACAAAACACTTACTATTGGTGTTTTAGCTATGATTATAATATTTCAACCTGAAATTAGAAGGGTATTAGAGCATTTAGGTAGGAGTACATTTGAAGATATACATTATGGTCAGCCCATTGAGTATAGAAACGAAGTAGTAAATGAGATAGTAACAGCTGTGGAGAATCTTGCAGCTACTAAGACTGGAGCATTAATAGCTATAGAGCAAGGAACAGGTCTAGGAGAGATTATATCCTCAGGAACACTTATAGATGCACAGGTTAGTGCAAATCTTTTAGAAAATATATTTGTTGTAAATACTCCATTGCATGATGGAGCAACAATAATTAGAAGAAATAGAATTCATGCTTCAGGATGTGTTTTGCCGTTAACAAATAATAATAGCATAAATAAGAAGCTTGGAACTAGACATAGAGCCGCAATGGGGCTGTCAGAGAATTCAGATGCATTAGTTATAGTAGTATCTGAAGAAACAGGAGTTATTTCATTAGCTGTTAATGGTAGATTGACTAGAAATTATGATAAGGAAAAATTAAAAACTATACTTTTGAAAATAATGGAAAACAGAGATGCTAAAAGAGTAAAAAGTGCTGGAGAGAAGGTGAAAACATGGATAAAGGGAATGAAAAAAGAGGCGTAGTACAATTAGTTTGCGTTTTATTAGCTTTTTGTCTATGGCTTTATGTAACTAGCATAGAAAATCCTAATAAATCTTCAGAAATAAAAGATATACCTGTAGATATAATTAATTCAGAGGTACTAAGAGAATCTAATTTGGCATTATCCCCTAATCAAAACTTTACTGTTAATTTAAGGGTAGAGGGACCTGCAAATGCGGTTTATTCTGCCAAAGTAGCTGACTTTAAAGTTACAGCTGACTTAGGAACTTATGTATTAAAGAAGGGTGAAAATAATGTTCCAGTAAGAGTGGTTAATTATCCGCAAGATGTAAATGTAATGAATACTGGAGTATTATCAATAAAAATTAATGTAGAAGAGTATACCGAAAAGTATGTTAATGTTGTATCTAAAGTAGATACATTTTTTAAAGAAGGTTTCGTAGAAAGAGCTGTAGAATTTACGCCACAAAGTGTTAAGATTTATGGTCCTGAAAGTGCAGTTTCAAAGGTAGAATCAGTAGCCTTAATTGGAGAGACTAAAGATATATCAGAAGACTTTGAAAGTGAATATGAGTTGATTCCTATAGATAGTGAAGGAATTGTGGTAAAAGGTGTAAATTTAGATAGGTCAAAAGGAACGTTAAAAATGCAGGTGGGAAAAGGAACGGAAGTTCCTATAAAAGTTAAATATACAGGTTCATTAAAAAATGGATTAAGTATAGAGAAGGAAACATTATCAAAGAGTAAAGTAAGTATTATTGGTAATCCTAAGGATGTTGAAAATATTAAATATATAGAAACAGAGCCGTTAAATTTATCTGATATAGTATCTAGTAAAGATGTAAACTTGAAGTTATCAATACCGGAGGGAATAACAGTAAGTTTAGATGAGCAGTATGTAACTGTTAACTTGAAGATAAAGGATGAGATTCCAGTAACTAAAAGCTTTGATGTTAAGGTGGATTATATTGGAGTTGATACAAGTCATGAGTATACACCTAACACAGTAAAGGTGGTATTAGAAGGGACAAAAGAAGCTTTATTATCAATAAAAGCTGATAATATTAAAGTTGAAGCAAGTGTTGGCGGATTAGTTGAAGGAAATCATGAAATTGAGTGGAAAGCAACTTTAGTAGGAATTGATAGACAGGATGTATCCATAAAAACAAATAGTGGAAAGGTTACGGTAGTTATAACGACATTGCAGTAAAAACTATTAATTCTTCCAATTAAAAAAGTGGCGTAGCCACTTTTTTTTTGTTATAGTAGGAAATAAAAGATATCTAATAAGAAAAGGTGAGAATATGACAATTAGAGTTAATAATATAAGCTTAAGTATAGAAGAACCATTGGAGAATTTAAAGGGAAAAGTAGCTAAAAAACTTAGAATAAATGAATCAGATATTTTCAAGTTTAAAATTTTAAAAGAAAGTGTTGATGCTCGTAAAAAAGACAATATAAAATTTAATTATTCTATAGATATAAGTTGTAATGGAGAAAAGAGAATAGTATCTAAACTAAAAGATAAAGATATAAAAATTGAGGATAACATAGAAGAAGTTAAGGTTGAATCGGGAAATGTAGTATTAGAACATAGGCCTGTAGTAGTTGGATTTGGACCAGCCGGTATATTTTCTGCATTAAGACTAGCTCAATACGGATATAATCCTATTGTAATTGAAAGAGGAGAAGATGTAGATTCTAGAACAAAAACTGTAGAGGAATTTTGGATGGGGAATTGTAAGCTAAATCTAGAATCAAATGTACAGTTTGGAGAAGGTGGAGCAGGAGCATTTTCAGATGGTAAACTTACTACTAGAATAAAAGACAATAGATGTGGATATGTTTTAGAAGAACTAGTGAAAGCAGGAGCGCCAGATGAAATAATATATTCTGGGAAGCCACACGTAGGCACAGACTTATTAAAGGGAGTAGTTAAAAATATAAGAAAAGAAATTATTAGGTTAGGTGGAAAAGTTAAATTTAACTCAAAGTTAGAAAAGGTAAATATCAAGGATGGAGAGTTAAAGAGCATTATTGTAAATGGTGAAGAGATTCCTTGTGAAGCATTGATTTTAGCAATAGGACATAGTTCAAGAGATACATATGAAATGTTATTTAGAGAAGGAGTTTTTATGCAACCTAAGGCTTTTGCAGTAGGTGTAAGAATTGAACATCCACAAAATATGATTGATGAAAGTCAGTATGGTAGGTATGCTGGTCATCCTAGATTAAAGGCAGCAGATTATAGGTTAGCTTATCAAAGTGAAAAAACAGGAAGAGGAATATATTCTTTCTGTATGTGTCCTGGAGGAGTGGTTGTAGCAGCTGCTTCAGAGGAGAATAGATTAGTTTCTAATGGAATGAGTTATCATGCAAGAGATTTAGAAAATGCAAACTCTGCATTAGTTGTAACTGTTGGACCTGACGATTTTTATGGAGATTCACCGCTTAAAGGTATGGAGTTTCAAAGATATTATGAAAGTTTAGCATATAATTTAGGTGGCGGTGGCTATAAGGCACCGATTCAACTAGTTGGAGACTTTATGAAGGATGAAGTAAGTAAAAAATTAGGCTGTGTGACACCATCATATAAACCAGGATTTGAATTTAGGGATTTAAGAGAATGTTTACCTAATTATGTGGTTGATTCTCTAAAAGATGGTATAACTAAATTTGATACTAGAATAAAAGGATATGGAATGAATGATGCAGTACTTACAGGTATAGAGACTAGAACATCAGCACCTGTAAGAATGTCAAGAAATGAGAATTTAGAAAGTATAAATACATCAGGATTATATCCTTGTGGAGAAGGAGCGGGTTTTGCAGGAGGAATAATATCAGCTGCAGTAGACGGAATTAAGGTTGCTGAGAAAATTATAGGTAAATATAAAGAAATTTAATGAAATATTCTGAAAACTTCGGTTTTCAGGATATTTTTTGTTACAATGGAATTAATATCTATGGATAAGTATAACTATGAATGTTATAAATTTAACATAGTTTTATGTTGTTTAACTTGTAAATAATTAAAAATATAGATAAAAAGTATAAGAGGTGTGTAAAATGAGTAAGAATTTTGATGATTTATTATCAAGGGTAAAAGAGTGCAAAAGAAAAAAGGTTTCTGTTGCAGTAGCACAAGATGAACCAGTATTAGAAGCTATTAAAGCTGCTAAGGAACAAGGAATTGCTGATGCGATTTTAGTAGGAGATAAAAATAAGATTAAAGAAATAGCTGATTCAATAGGTATGGATATAACTCAATTTGAAGTTATTCATGAACCAGATGTAAAAAAAGCTGCATTATTTGCAATCCAACTAGTATCTAGTGGCAGAGCTGATATGGTAATGAAGGGGTTAGTAGATACAGCTACTTTTTTAAGAAGTGTTTTAAATAAAGAAGTTGGATTAAGAACAGGAAAGGTAATGTCTCATGTATCAGTGTTTGAAATTGAAGGATTTGATAGGTTAATATTCTTAACTGATGCTGCATTTAATACTTATCCTGATTTAAAGGCTAAAGTACAAATAGTACAAAACTCTGTTAGTGTTGCACATGCATGTGGAATAGAATGTCCAAAAGTAGCTCCAGTTTGTGCGGTTGAAGTGGTAAATCCAGATATGCCAGCTACAATAGATGCTTCATTATTATCAAAGATGAATGATAGAGGACAAATAAAGGGATGTGTAGTAGATGGACCATTAGCTTTAGATAATGCATTATCAGAAGAAGCTGCTCATCATAAAGGAATAACAGGACCAGTTGCAGGAAAAGCTGATGTTATAATGCTTCCTAATATAGAAACTGCAAATGTAATGTATAAAACTTTAACTTATACATCTAATAGCAGAAATGGTGGAATACTTGTTGGTACTTCAGCACCAGTTATATTAACTTCAAGAGCAGATAGCTTTGAAACAAAGGTTAACTCAATAGCTTTAGCAGCTGTTGTAGCTGAATCTATTAAATAATCAAGAGAATTAATGGAGGTTATGGTATGTCATACAAATTATTAATTATAAATCCAGGCTCAACTTCAACTAAAATTGGAGTGTATGAAGATGAAAAGGAATTATTTGAAGAAACTCTTAGACACTCAACAGAAGAAATAGCAAAATATGATAGCATATATGCGCAAAGAGGGTTTAGAAAAGAAGTTATTTTAAATGTTCTAAAAGAAAAGAACTTTGATATAAAGACTTTAGATGCAGTAGTAGGTAGAGGGGGAATGCTTAAGCCAATTCCAGGTGGTACTTATGCTGTAACTGAAGAATTATTAGAAGACTTAAAGGTTGGAGTTCAAGGACAACACGCTTCCAACTTAGGTGGAATATTATCTAATGAAATAGCAAAAGAAATAGGAGTACCAGCGTTTATAGTTGATCCAGTTGTTGTTGATGAATTAGAAGATATAGCAAGATATTCAGGTGTTCCAGAACTACCAAGAAAGTCAAAATTCCATGCTTTAAATCAAAAAGCTGTAGCAAAGAGATATGGAAAAGAAAGTGGAAAAGGATATGAAAATCTAAATCTTATAGTTGTACACATGGGTGGAGGAGTTTCTGTTGGGGCTCATAACCATGGTAGAGTTGTGGATGTAAATAATGCATTAGATGGAGAAGGAGCTTTTTCTCCAGAAAGAGCAGGTACAGTACCAGCTGGAGATTTAGTTAAGCTTTGTTTTAGCGGTAAGTATACTGAAAAAGAGGTTTATAGCAAGTTAGTTGGTAATGGTGGATTAAATGCATATGCTAACACTAACGATATGAGAGATGTATTAAAAATGATAGATGAAGGCAGTGAAGAAGCAAAGGAGTTATTTAGTGCGTTTATTTATCAAGTTGGAAAAGATATTGGAGCTATGGCAACTGTCTTAGAAGGTAAGGTTGACCAAATAGTTTTAACAGGAGGAATAGCATATTCTCCAGTAGTTACTGAAGCTATAAAGAAAAGAGCTGGATGGATAGCTGGAATAACAATTTATCCAGGTGAAGATGAATTACTTGCTTTAGCACAAGGAGCTATAAGAGTTCTTAGTGGGGAAGAAGAGGCGAAGGTTTACTAAAATAAATTATTACTTATAGAAGAAGCTTGTTTTAAACGAGCTTCTTTTTGTTTTTAAGAACTTAAAAACTTAAGAAGTTAAGAAGTAATAGTAAAAATGCGGTGTTGAACGGATTTTGACGAGATAAATTCTAATTAGAAATAATTTATTCGTTAATAATACAATGAATAAATTTGTGATAAAATTAAGATAAAAAATATTGAGGTGAGTTTATGAGAACATCTATGAATATTCAAAACAAATTGACTATGTTATCAGAGATGAGAAATGATTCGAAGTTTCAGATTTTAGAATTTGATCGTTTAGAAGGAGCAACAGATGTTGGAACAGCTCTTGGATTACAAATAATGAATGACAGTGGAATAAAGCTGAGACAAGTTAGAATTATTCTTGAGGATAGTTCAGTAAAGCTTGAATCAGGCGCGTTAAGTTATATGAAGGGTGAAATAGAAATAAAGACTAAAACAGGTGGAGTAGTTGGATTAGGGAAAAAGTTTTTAAATAGTAAGTTGACAGGTGAAACTATGTTTAAACCAACCTATGAAGGAACAGGTGAAATATTTTTAGAGCCGTCATTTGGACATTTTGCCTTAATAGAATTAGAAGATGAAGAAATTATAGTTGATGATGGATTGTTTTATGCTTGTGAAGAAGATGTTGAAGTTGGGGCAGCCATGCAAAAAAGTGTTTCTTCAATGTTATTCGGAAATGAAGGAATATATCAAACAAGTATTTCTGGAAGTGGAATAGTTGTATTAGAGATTCCTGTACCGGAGTCAGAAATTTTTAAATGTAAATTATTTAATGATACCTTAAAGGTAGATGGTAATTTTGCTGTATTAAGAACTAGTAATATTAAGTTTACTGTAGAAAAATCATCTTCTTTAATAGGAAGCGTTACTAATGGTGAAGGGTTATTAAATGTATATAGTGGAACAGGAGAGGTATGGTTATTACCAACGATGAGTATTTATCAAGATTTAAGGTTAGAAGGATTAAACTCTTTAGCTAATCCAGAGGGCAGTAGGAATACAGAAGTATAAAATAAATCTTGCTTTAACTATATGAAGTTGTGAATTGTAAAAGCTTAGAGTATAATTAACTAGTATATTATTCTAAGGAGTGAATAAAATGAGTGAGATAAACTCAAAGATAAAAAGTAAAGAGATGGATTTGTTTTTTGAAGCTATACTCAAACTTGAAAATTTAGAAGAGTGTTATAATTTTTTTGAGGATGTTGCAACCATAAATGAAGTAAAATCCTTAGCACAAAGAATGCATGTGGCTAAGCTGTTAAATGAAAAAAAGACATATACAGAGATAGTTGAAATAACAGGAGCAAGTACTGCTACTATAAGTAGGGTAAATAGATGTTTAAATTATGGTAGCGATGGCTATAGTTTATTACTTGAAAGAATAAGAAAAGACGAGGAATAGTGTTGCCAATATTGAGGGCAATGATTATACTAAATTATAGAAACTTAAGAAATTAGAGTACTTTTAATGAAAAGAGGTAAATTATGAGTAGAATGTTTGGAACAGACGGAGTAAGAGGTATTGCAAATACTGAATTGGATGCAAGGCTAGCTTATAATTTAGGAAGAGCTGGTGCGTATGTTTTAACTGAGGGTGCACATAAGCCAAAGATATTAGTAGGTAAAGATACAAGAATATCAGGGGATATGTTAGAAGCAGCTTTAGTTGCAGGAATACTATCAGTAGGAGCTGAAGCAGTTGTTTTAGGAGTAGTACCAACACCAGCAGTAGCACATTTAACTAGAGAATATGGAGCAGATGCAGGGGTAATGATTTCAGCATCACATAATCCTGTTGAGTATAATGGAATAAAGTTCTTTGATGATAAGGGATATAAATTATCTGATGAATTAGAAGATGAAATTCAAAGAGTTATTGAAAGTGATTTTGAAGGTGTTCCAAGTCCTGTAGGAACACAATTAGGAAGAGAAATAATAGAAGTTGGAGCATTAGACGATTATATAGAGTTTGCGAAAAATACTATACCGTTTAAATTAAATGGCTTAAAGGTTGCTTTAGATTGTGCAAATGGAGCTTCATATATGTCATCAGTTAGAGCATTTAGGGAATTAGGTGCAGATGTATATGTAATAAATGATAATCCGGATGGGACTAACATTAATGAGAAATGTGGCTCTACACATCCAGAAGAATTAATGGAGTATGTAGTTAAAAAGGGATGCGATATAGGATTTGCATTTGATGGAGATGCAGATAGATGCTTAGCAGTAGATGAAAAAGGAAATTTAATAAATGGTGATTTCATCCTTGCTATATGTGGAAAGCACTTAAAGGAAATTAATAGATTGAAAGACAATACTTTAGTAGTTACAGTAATGAGTAATTTAGGATTAGATATTGCATGCAATGAATTAGGAATGAATACATTAAAAACTAAGGTTGGAGACAGATATGTATTAGAAGAAATGATTAAAGGAAAATATGTTTTAGGTGGAGAACAATCTGGACATATTATATTCTTAGATTACAATACAACTGGAGATGGCTTAGTTACGGCTCTTCAAATAGCATCAATAGTTAAGAAAGAAGGAAAGACATTAAGTGAACTTTGTTCAATAATGAAAGAACTTCCTCAAGTGTTAGCTAATGCAACTGTACCTAACAATAAGAAAAATATTTATTTGGAAGATAAAGAAATACAAGATGAAATAAATAGAATAGAAGAATTATTACATGGAAAAGGAAGAGTTTTAATAAGGCCTTCAGGAACAGAACCTTTAGTAAGAGTGATGCTAGAGGGAGAAAATCAAACTGAAATTGATGAATTAGCCCATAATTTAGCTAATATGATTGAAGAGAAGAGTAGTAAGTAAAAAAGTTAAATAAGTAGAATTGTAAACCGTGCTTTATGATTAAATGAAGTACGGTTTTTTATTGTATTGCTTTGATAGAAAGTTTGACTATATAGCAGATTTAACAAAATCAGAAAAGAAGTTTAACTAAATGGTAATAAAGTTGCAAAAGTAATAATATTATAATAAAAAAGATATATAAATATTTAACTATAATACAAATAAGCATGTGATTAATTGATGAATTGTCAAAAAACAATTAATTATATCTAAAGAAATCTTAAAAGATAAAATAAGAATAGGATTTCACTAACAAATTTATAAAAGTAAATTTGATTCATTGACAATACATGGATGAAATAGTAAAATTTTATCAACAAAACATTTATGGAAATTAATCGCTATGAAGGAGACGTTTATTTAAGCAAGAAGGTTTCAGAGAGTCGATGGTAGGTGCGAATCGATACTTTATTTAAATAATTATCACTCCAGAGCTGAATCCAGAAAGTTCTTTTAGAATGAGTAAGCGATATCCGGTGTGCATCCGTTATATGCAAGGGTTTGTTGGAACCTAGTGATATTATATTTCAGGCGGATTTTTATCCCACCTCTTATGGTTCATATCATTAAGGGTGGGTATTTTTATACCTTTTATCTAGTATTATTGGGGATATATTTTAATAAGGAGGAGGCTATATGGAACAAAGGCATGTGTTATCTGTTTTGGTAAAAAACTCATCAGGAGTTTTAAGTAGAGTTTCTGGATTATTTTCAAGGAGAGGCTATAACATAGATAGTCTAACTGTAGGAAGAACAGAAGATGAAAAAATCTCAAGGATGACTATTGCGATAGTTGGGGACAATGACACTTTAGAACAAGTGAAAAAACAATTAGATAAGCTTGAGGATGTAATCAAGGTCATCGACTTAAAAAGCGGAAATTCTGTGTATAGAGAACTTGTTTTGATTAAAGTTAAAGCAGATGCTGAAAAGAGAGCGGCAATTAATGAAATAGTTACTATTTTTAGAAGTAAGATTATTGATGTGTCAGTAGATACTCTAACTATAGAATTAACAGGTGACGAGAGTAAGATAACAGCATTAATAAAACTTATGGAAGAGTATGGAATACAAGAGTTGGTAAGAACAGGGGTAACAGCTCTTGAAAGAGGGGACAAAAATATAAGGAATCATTAATTAGCAATAAATAAAGGGGGCATTATATATGGGGCAGAGAAAGATTGATATATTTGATTCCACCTTGAGAGATGGGGCACAAGGTCAAGGAATATCTTTCTCTCTAGAGGATAAGTTAAAAATAGTTAGGGTACTAGATGATTTAGAAGTTACCTATATTGAGGCTGGAAATCCAGGATCTAACCCTAAAGATATGGAGTTTTTTAAGAGATTAAAGGGCGAAAGACTTAAGAATTCTAAAATAGTGGCTTTTGGTTCTACTAGAAGACCTAATACCGAAGTAGGTGAAGATAAAAATATAAAAAATTTATTGTTGGCTGAAACTTCAGTCGTTACTATATTCGGTAAGTCATGGGACTTCCAAGTGAAGGAAATATTAAAAACATCTCTAGATGAGAATTTAAATATGATTGGGGACACAATTAAATATCTGGTAAGTAAAAATAAAGAAGTGATATTTGATGCAGAACATTTTTTTGATGGATATAAGCAAAATAAAGAGTATGCAATTTCAACAGTAAAGATAGCTGCTGAAGAGGGGGCAAAATCAGTAGTTTTATGTGATACAAATGGGGGAACTTTACCAGACGAGATAAGAAATATTACTAAAGAGGTAGTAAATATAATAGGGGGCAACGTAGGTATACATTGTCATGATGATATGGGGATGGCGGTAGCTAATTCAATCGTGGCAGCACAAGTTGGGGCTAATCAAATTCAAGGAACTTTCATTGGTATAGGTGAAAGATGTGGTAATGCAAATCTAAGTACAATCATCCCAACATTAAAGTTGAAAATGGGTTATAGGGTTATTGATGATAATAACCTTTCTAAACTTACAACCGTTGCTAGATTCATAGCTGAAATTTCAAATATAACATTACAAGATGAAGCACCTTATGTAGGAGGATCAGCCTTTGCTCATAAGGGAGGAATGCATATAGATGCTGTTTGTAAGGCACCTAAGTCTTATGAACATATTAAACCAGAGTTAGTAGGAAATAAGAGAAGATTTTTGATATCTGAAGTTAGTGGTAAAAGTACTGTATATTCAGAAGTTCAAAAGATATTTCCTAATATATCTAAAGATAGTGAAGAAGTTAAGAAGATTACAAATAAATTGAAGGAATTAGAATATGAAGGATATCAATTTGAAGGTGCTGAGGGTACTGTAGAACTGGTAATGAGAAAAATTATAGGAAAATATAAACCGTTCTTTAAGTTGAATTACTTTAAAGTATTTTCAGAACAACCTTCTTGGGATAAAGAGTTTAGTTCTTCTGTAATGATAAATATAACAGTTGATGGGAAAGAAGAGATGAATGCAGCAATAGGTGATGGGCCTGTAAATGCATTAGACAAAGCTTTAAGAAAAGCATTAGATGTATTCTATCCACAATTACAAGATGTAAGGCTTGTTGACTATAAAGTAAGGGTTTTAGATTCTGAGAGTGCTACAGGCGCAAAAGTAAGAGTATTAATAGAGTCTACTGATGGGGTAGAAAATTGGAGTACAGTTGGGGTGTCAAGAGATGTAATTCAAGCAAGTTGGATAGCTCTAGTGGATTCTATTGAATATAAGCTTATAAAAGATATTGAAAGAAAAGCAAGAACATATTTTTAAGGGGGATGATTTACAAATGGGAATGACAATGACACAAAAAATATTAGCAGCACATGCAGGATTAGATAGTGTAAAGGCAGGACAATTAATTGAAGCTAAACTTGATTTAGTGTTAGGTAATGATATCACAACACCAGTTGCAGTAACAGAGTTTAAGAAATTTGGTGTTGATAAAGTATTTAGCAAGAGCCAAATAGCTATTGTTCCAGACCACTTTACTCCGAATAAGGATATAAAGGCTGCAGAACAAGTTAAATATATAAGAGAATTTGCTAAAGAAAAGGAAATTGAAAATTTCTTTGAGGTTGGTGAAATGGGGATAGAGCATTGTTTAATTCCTGAAAAAGGACTAGCTGTAGCAGGAGATGTAGTAATTGGTGCAGATTCTCACACTTGTACTTATGGTGCATTAGGAGCATTTTCAACAGGAATTGGTTCTACAGATATGGCAGCTGGAATGGCTACAGGACAATGTTGGTTTAAGGTTCCATCGGCGATTAAATTTGTGTTGAAGAATAAACCAGCTAAATGGGTAAGCGGTAAGGATATTATCTTACATATCATTGGAATGATAGGTGTAGATGGTGCTTTATATAAATCAATGGAATTTGTAGGAGATGGATTAGAATATCTTTCTATGGATGATAGATTTACAATGGCTAATATGGCTATTGAGGCAGGTGGAAAAAACGGAATTTTCCCTGTAGATGAAAAAACAGAAGAATATTTAAAAGAGCATGCTTCAAGGGAGTGGAAAAAGTATGAAGCTGATAGTGATGCAGAATATGATGAGGTTTATGAAATTGATTTAAGTACTTTAAGACCAACAATTTCTTTCCCTCATTTACCAGATAACACAAGAACTATAGATAATGTGGGAGATGTAAATATAGATCAAGTAGTTATAGGGTCTTGTACAAATGGTAGAATGTCAGATTTAAGAGTAGCAAGAGACATAATGAAAGGTAAGAAAGTTAAGAAGGGAATAAGATGCATAGTGTTCCCGGGAACTCAAAAAATATATCTTCAAGCATTAGAAGAAGGAATTATAAAAGATTTAGTAGAAGCAGGAGCTGTAGTTTCAACTCCAACATGTGGTCCATGTTTAGGTGGTCATATGGGAATCCTAGCAGCTGGTGAAAGGGCTGTTTCAACAACTAATAGAAACTTTGTAGGAAGAATGGGTCATGTAGAATCAGAAGTTTATCTAGCAAGTCCAGCTGTGGCAGCTGCATCTGCAATAACAGGAAAGATTACAGATCCAGAGTTAGTATAAGGGGGAGTTTGAAATGAAAGTAACAGGAAAAGTTTTTAAGTATGGCGATAATGTAGATACAGATGTAATAATTCCAGCAAGATATTTAAATACTTCAGTGCATAAAGAACTTGCTGCACACTGTATGGAAGATATAGATAAAGAGTTTGTTAAGAATGTGGAAGATGGAGATTTTATTGTAGCAAATAAAAATTTTGGTTGTGGATCTTCACGAGAACATGCACCTATAGCTATAAAGGCAGCAGGGGTTAGCTGTGTAATAGCTTCAACTTTTGCAAGAATATTCTACAGAAATGCTATTAATATAGGATTACCTATTTTAGAATGTGATGAGGCTGTTAAGGCAATAGATAATGGAGATAAGCTAGAGGTTGACTTCTCTACAGGAGTAATTAAAAACCTAACTAAGAATGAAGAATATAAGGGAGAACCATTCCCAGAGTTTATGCAAAATATAATAGATAATGACGGATTAATTGGATATATAAGAAATAAATAAATTGGGGGTTAAAAAAATGAAATATCATATAGCAGTTATACCTGGAGATGGTATTGGACCGGAGGTAGTAGAATCAACTATTAAAGTTTTAAATGCAGTAGGAGAAAAATTTGGTCATAGATTTGATTATGAATATTTATTGGCAGGGGGATGTGCAATAGATAAAACAGGCAATCCTTTACCTCAAGAAACAATAGATGCATGTAAGAAAAGCGATGCTGTATTACTGGGGGCAGTAGGAGGGCCAAAGTGGGATAATCCAACAGCTAAAGTAAGGCCTGAACAAGCTTTGTTAGGTTTAAGAGGTGGGCTTGGACTTTATTGTAACTTAAGACCAGCATTGTTATATGCACCACTTAAAGATGCGTCACCATTAAAGGAAAGCATAATTGGTAATGGTATAGATGTACTTGTGGTAAGAGAATTAACTGGTGGAATTTACTTTGGAGATAGAGGACAAACTACTGTAGATGGAATTCCTGCAGCATATGATACTGAAAGATATAACGAAGAAGAGGTTAGAAGAATTGCTAAAATTGCTTTTGACTCAGCAATGAAGAGAAAGAAGAAGGTAACTTCAGTAGATAAAGCAAATATACTTGAAAGCTCAAGGTTATGGAGAAGAATTGTGGAAGATGTAGCTAAGGATTATCCAGAAGTAGAATTAAATAACTTATATATTGATAATGCAGCAATGCAAATGGTAAGAGATCCAAGACAATTTGATGTAATAGTTACTTCAAATATGTTTGGAGATATATTATCAGATGAAGCAAGTATGGTAACAGGATCTATTGGTATGCTTCCATCAGCATCATTAGGGAAAAATAGTTTTGGTATGTATGAACCTATACATGGAAGTGCACCTGATATTGCAGGTAAAGGAATTGCAAATCCTCTTGCTACAATACTTTCAGGAAGTATGATGCTTAAGCACACATTTAAACTAGACGATGAGGCTGCATTAATAGATAAGGCTGTTTTAAGAGTTTTAGAATCAGGATATAGAACAGGAGACATAATGAGTGAAGGTATGAAACTTGTTGGTACTGAAGAAATGACAAAGTTAGTTTTAAGTGAGATAGAAAAGGGGATGTAAAATATGAGAAGTGACGTTGTAAAAAAAGGTCCTCAAAGGGCTCCGCACAGGTCACTATTCAAAGCGGCAGGTCTTACTGAAGAAGAATTAGAGAGACCTCTAATAGGAGTAGTAACCTCACAAAATGATATTATTCCAGGGCATGTGCATTTAGATCAAATTGTTGAAGGTGTAAAAAAAGGAGTACTTATGTCAGGTGGAACTCCACTAGTATTTCCAACTATAGGAGTTTGCGATGGAATTGCTATGGGACATGAAGGAATGAAGTATTCTTTAGTAACTAGGGAGCTTATTGCAGACACAATTGAGTGTATGGTTAAAGCTCATGGATTCGATGCATTAGTGTTAATACCTAATTGTGATAAGATTGTTCCAGGTATGATGATGGCAGCGTTGAGATTAAATATTCCAGCTGTAATTGTTAGTGGAGGTCCAATGCTACCAGGAAAGTTTAAAGATACAGATGTTTCTTTAACAACTGTATTTGAAGCTGTAGGAGCATATGAAAATGGAACAATGCTTGAGGGAGATTTAAAGGAGCTAGAAGATAATGCATGTCCAACTTGCGGCTCGTGTTCAGGAATGTTCACAGCAAATTCAATGAATTGCTTGGCAGAAGTATTAGGATTAGCTTTGCCTGGAAATGGTACAATACCTGCTGTTTATTCAGAAAGAATTAGATTAGCAAAGCAAGCTGGTATGGCAGTAATGAATCTTTTAGAAAAAGATATAAAACCAAGAGATATAGTAACTGAAAAAGCTATTGAAAATGCATTAGCCTGCGATATGGCGCTTGGTTGTTCGTCAAACTCTGTATTGCATTTAACTGCTATAGCAAATGAAGCAAAATTACCAATAAATCTTGATATTATAAATGAGGTTTCTAGTAGAACACCTAATCTTTGTCACCTTGCACCAGCATCACAAACGCATATTATAGATCTTTATTATGCAGGGGGAATTGGAGCAGTTTTAAATGAATTATCTAAGAAAAATATTATTCATTTAAATTGCATTACTGCTACAGGTAAAACTCAAGGTGAAAATATAGAAGGTAAGAAGGTCAAAGATTATTCAATTGTTAGGCCAATAGAAGAACCATATAGTGAAACAGGTGGTATTGCTATTTTAAGAGGAAACCTTGCGAAAGATGGGGCAGTTGTAAAAAGATCAGCAGTTGCAAAAGAGATGTTAAAACATAAAGGACCAGCAAGAGTGTATGACTCAGAAGAAGAGGCAATAGAAGCTATTATGGGAAAACAAATAAAAGCTGGAGATGTTATTGTTATTAGATACGAAGGACCAAAGGGTGGTCCAGGTATGAGAGAAATGCTATCACCAACATCAGCAATTGCTGGAATGGGACTAGATAAGGAAGTTGCTTTAATAACAGATGGTAGATTTAGTGGGGCAACTAAAGGAGCTTCAATAGGACATGTATCACCTGAAGCAGCTGAAAGTGGAGTAATAGCTTTAGTTGAAGAGGGGGATATTATATCAATTGATATAAATGCAGGAAAACTAGAACTAGAGGTTTCTGATGATGAGTTAGAAGGAAGAAGAAAAAGATTAAAGCCAGTAGAACCAAAGGTTACTGAAGGATATTTAGCAAGATATGCTAAATTAGTAAGTTCTGCAAGTACTGGAGCTGTATTTAAATAAAAAAAATTATGGTAAGGAGGGGGAGGGATGATTTTAACAGGGTCAGATATAGTTGTTCAATCACTTATAGATGAGGGTATAGATATTGTATTTGGTTATCCAGGTGGACAAGTTATTAATTTGTATGATTCGTTATATAAGTACCAAGATAAAATACGTCATATTTTAACTTGTCATGAGCAGGGGGCTGCTCATGCTGCAGATGGATATGCAAGAGCTACTGGAAAGGTGGGAGTATGTATTGCAACCTCTGGACCAGGTGCAACAAACTTAGTAACAGGTATAGCCACAGCTTATATGGATTCTATCCCTATGGTAGCGATAACTGGGAATGTTCCTATGAGTTTATTAGGTAAAGATAGTTTTCAAGAGGTGGATATAACAGGAATAACAATGCCTATTACTAAACACAATTATATAGTTAAGGATATAAATGATCTTCAAGAGGTTATAAAGAAAGCATTTTATATAGCTAAAGAGGGAAGGCCGGGACCTGTTTTAATTGATATTCCAAAGAATATTCAAGTAGAAAAAGTAGAATACAAAAAGTTAGAACCATTAGAAGTAGCAAGAAAAGAAAAATTAATTTATGAAGATAAAGTTAATGAAGCTATTGAATTAATTAATAATTCTAAGAAGCCATTTATATATGTAGGGGGAGGAGCTATTACTTCAGACGCTAGTGAAGAGGTTATTGAGCTAGCAGAAAAGATTAACTCGCCTATATGTAATTCTTTGATGGGTATTGGAGTTGTTCCTAAGGGACATCCGTTATTAACTGGAATGATAGGGATGCATGGCACAAAAGCTTCAAATATAAGCGCTACAAAGTGTGACTTATTTATTGCGCTAGGAGCAAGATTCTCTGATAGAGTAATATCTAATCCGGAAAATTTAAGCAATGCAAAAATTCTTCATATAGATGTAGACCCAGCTGAAATAAATAAAAATATAAAGGTTGATTTATCAGTAGTTGGTGACTTGAAGTTAGTGCTTCAAAGAATTTTACCACATATAGATGAAAAGAAGAATAAAGAGTGGTTAGAGCATGTTGAATATTTAAAAACATTAACTGCTTATAAGAAGGAAGAAGAGGAGAAGTTAACTCCACAGTATTTTTTTGAAATATTAAACAAGTTGAATCAAGGTAACTTAATTATATCTACAGAAGTAGGACAACATCAAATGTGGACAGCTCAATATTTTGATTTTAATGCTCCTAGAAGATTGATAACTTCTGGAGGTCTTGGAACTATGGGATTTGGGTTGGGTGCTTCAATTGGTGCACAACTTGGTAAACCAGATTGTAAAGTTATTAATATTGCTGGTGATGGTAGCTTCATGATGAATTGTAATGAGTTAGCAACAGCAGTTAAAAATAATTTGCCAATAGTTATAGTGATTATGAATAACAATGTTTTAGGTATGGTAAGACAGTGGCAAACATTATTCTTTGATGGAAGATATTCTAATACTACATTAGATAGAAAGACAGATTTAGTTAAGCTTGCAGAAGCTTTTGGAGCAGAAGGTTATAGAGTAACTAAAAAGGATGAGTTAGAGGGTATTTTAGAAAAAGCTTTGAAGTCAAAGGGACCTGTAGTTATAGATTACGTAATAGATAATGACAAAAAGGTATTTCCTATGGTTGCACCAGGTGCACCAATTAATCAAATAATAAGCGAGGAAGATATTCAATAAATATTAGGAGGAATAAAAAATGGTAAAAATGTATTATGAAAAAGACACAAACCTAGATTATTTAAAAGGAAAGAAGGTTGCAATAATTGGTTATGGTAGCCAAGGACATGCTCATGCATTAAACCTACATGATAGTGGAATAGATGTTATAGTTGGTTTATATGAAGGAAGTAAGTCTTGGAAGGTAGCAGAAAATGATGGATTACAAGTTGCTACAGTACCAGAGGCTGTTAAAGCGGCTGATATAGTAATGATGCTTATTCCAGATGAAAAACAAGCTGCTATATATAAAGAACAAGTTGCTCCATATTTAGAAGCAGGAAATGCTTTAGCATTTGCTCATGGATTTAATATAAACTTTGGTCAAATAGTTGCACCTAAAGATGTTGATGTATTTATGGTTGCTCCAAAGGGACCAGGACATATGGTTAGAAGAACATATACAGAAGGGTCAGGAGTACCATGTTTAGTAGCTGTACATCAAGATCCAAGTGGAAATGCTAAGGATATTGCTTTAGCATATTCAAATGCTATTGGTGGTGCTAGATCAGGAGTACTTGAAACTACATTTAAAGATGAAACTGAAACAGATTTATTTGGTGAACAAGCAGTTCTTTGTGGAGGTGTAACAGCCTTAATCAAAGCTGGATTTGAAACTCTAGTAGAAGCTGGATATGCTCCAGAAAATGCTTATTTTGAATGTATGCATGAAATGAAATTAATAGTAGATTTAATGTATCAAGGTGGTATGGCAACAATGAGATATTCTATCTCTGATACTGCTGAATATGGTGATTACATGATAGGTAATAGAATAATCACTGAAGATACTAAGAAAGAAATGAAGAAAGTTCTTACTGAGATTCAAGATGGAACTTTCGCAAGAAACTGGCTAATGGAAAACCAAGTTGGAAGACCAAACTTCAATGCTAAGAGAAGAATGGAAGCAGAACATCCAATAGAAAAGGTTGGCTCTGAATTAAGAGAAATGATGACTTGGATTAATAAGAAGCTGGATTAATAATTACTTTAAAAAAACGCTAAAATCCCACTAATATCCACTGAATTGTGTAACAGCAACTCTCCCCAGGATATTAGTGGGATTATTTATATTAACATTTTTTAGACTATATCAATTTTGGTTGATATAGTCTTTTAATATTTAACGAAAAAGTTAATAATGTAAATACTTGTGCTTTTTGGTTATTAATTAAGTAATATAATAGATGATATTGTTTACAAAGATTAGTCGGCTAATAATTATTTTATGAAGAATTTATTAAATAGCGCACAAAATATTGAATGATAAAATATTATGCATTATTATAATAGTTAGTCGACTAATTAAAGGAGGGCTAATTATGAACAAAAACATAGATGATGAAGAATCTTTGAGATATGTTTTTTCTCAGGTTATGCGACTGCATTTTATAAGAACTCATTCATTACTTGAAGAAACTGGTTTGTATCCAGGACAGCCGCCATTATTATTTTCTTTAAATAAGAAGAATGGTCAGAGTCAGAGAGAATTATCAGAAAATCTTAATGTTAAAGCATCTACAATGGCTGTGATGATTAAGAGAATGGAGAAGACTGGTTTAATAAAAAGAGAGCAGGATGAGAAAGATCAAAGGATTTCAAGAATTTTTATTACAGATGCAGGAAAAGAAATTTGTTCAAAATTAAAAACTGTACATGAGCAAATAGAGGAAGAGGCTTTTAGAAACTTTACAGTTGAAGAGAAGTTACTACTTCGAAGATTAATGATGCAGTTAAGAGAAAATTTAGAGGAAGCTTGCGGAAAAGATAAAAATATAAGTTTTTGTAATCATCATAAGTAGACAGAGAAAGGAGAAAGGATATGCTAAAGCTTTTAAAGTATTTAAAGAAATCAATTGTACCAATTTTAGTAATAGTTCTATTCTTAATAGGGCAAGCAGTATGTGATTTATCCTTACCAGATTATACTTCTAAGGTAGTTAATGTTGGTATACAACAAGGAGGAGTTGAAAATCCTGTTCCAGATGTAATAAGAGCTACTGAAATGGATAAGCTTATGCTTTTTATGAATGAAAGTGATAAGAATACAGTGTTAAGCAATTATAATCATTTAGATAAGGCATCTCTTTCAGATAAAGATTTAACAGGGGATGAGCCTATATATGAACTTAATACAAAAGATAAAAAAACTATAGAAGAGTTAAGTAATATTTTTGGCAAACCTATGTTAATAGTAGAGGGGTTTGAAAGTGATAGTAAAGAAACTAAAAAGATGAAGGAACAAATGATGGCTAATCTACCACCTCAAATGATTCAAAATGGTGACGTAGATGTGTTCCAAGTATTTTCATTAATGCCAGAAGAAGAATTATCAGAAATGAGAAAAACTATTGATGAAAAGTTTAGTGATATGCCAGATAGCATAATAACACAAAGTGCTATTTCTTATGTAAAAGGAGAATATAAAAACTTAGGAATTGACACAGATAAGCTTCAAACAAATTATATGTTTTTAGCTGGAGCTAAGATGTTAGGAATTGCATTATTAAGTGCATTAGCAACTATAGTTGTTGGGTTCCTAGGGGCTAGAGTAGCAGCTACTCTAGGTAAAAATTTAAGAAGTAAAGTCTTTAATAAGGTAATGTCATTTTCTAATACAGAGATGGATAAATTCTCTACAGCATCATTAATTACACGTAGCACAAACGATATTCAACAGGTTCAGATGCTAATGGTAATGATGTTAAGAGTAGTTATTTATTCACCTATTATAGCAATAGGAGGAATAATAAAGGTAACTAAGACTAATACATCAATGACTTGGATTATAGCAGTAGCAGTAATAGCAATACTTTCATTAGTAATGATTTTATTTATTGTTGTAATGCCTAAGTTCAAGGTTGTTCAAAAATTAGTGGATAGAGTTAACTTAGTAACACGTGAAATATTAACTGGTATACCTGTTATACGTGCATTTAGTACTCAAAAGTATGAAGAAAAGAGATTTGATAAAGCAAACTTAGACTTAACAAAGACAAATATATTTGTAAATAGAGTAATGGCTTGTATGATGCCAGCTATGATGCTTGTTATGAATGGAATTAGCGTTATTATAATGTGGAATGGTGCACATGGAGTAGATTCAGGAGCAATGCAAGTTGGGGATATGATGGCATTTATTCAATATACAATGCAAATAATAATGTCATTCTTAATGATATCTGCAATATCAATAATGCTTCCAAGAGCAGCTGTTTGTGTGCAACGTGTTGATGAAGTAATATCTACAGATTTAATAATAGAAGATAAAGAACAAACAGAAAACTTTAAAGAAGATAAAAAGGGATATATTGAATTTAATAATGTATCGTTTAAGTATCCTAATGCTGAAGAAGATGTTCTAAGCGATATATCATTTGTTGCAAAACCAGGAGAGACAACAGCTTTTATTGGTAGCACAGGTAGTGGTAAATCAACACTGATTAACTTAATACCACGTTTTTATGATGTGACAGAAGGTAGTATTAAGGTTGATGGTGTAGACGTTAGAAATGTATCTCAACATGACTTAAGAGAGAAGATAGGATATGTTCCTCAAAAGGGTATATTATTCTCTGGAACAATAGATTCAAATTTAAGATATGGGAGAGAAGAAGCTACTGATGTAGAGATTGTAAGGGCTGCTGAAATAGCACAGGCAATGGAGTTTATTTCTTCAAAACCTGAAAGATTTGAAACTGAAATTTCTCAAGGTGGTACAAATGTATCTGGTGGACAAAAACAAAGACTTTCTATTGCAAGAGCAATAGCTAAGAATCCAGAAATTTATATATTTGATGATAGTTTTTCTGCTTTAGATTTTAAGACTGATTCAGCATTACGTAAGGCACTTAAGCAAGAAACAAGTGATAGTACAGTGTTAATAGTTGCGCAAAGAATAAGTACTATTTTACATGCAGATCAAATTATTGTTTTAGATGAAGGAAAAGTAGTTGGAAAAGGAACTCATAATGAGCTTCTAAAGAACTGTGAAGTTTATAAGCAAATAGCTTTATCACAACTTTCAAAGGAGGAGCTAGAAAATGAGCAATAATAAAAGTGGCGGAATGAAAAGAGGATTTGGTGGACACGGTCCTATGGCAGGAATGCGTGGCGGAGAAAAGGCAAAAGACTTTAAGGGCACAATGAAAAAGCTTTTAAAATATATTGCAGACTTTAAAGTTGCTTTAATTGGTATTGTGATTTTTGCATTTGGAAGTGCTGCGTTCTCAATAGTTGGACCTAAGATTTCAGGTGAAGCAACTACAGAAATATTTAATGGATTAGTGGAAAAGGTAACCGGAGTAGAAGGTGGAGGAATAAACTTTGATAGAGTAGGTCAAATACTTTTATTCCTAATAGGATTATATGTTATTAGTGCTATATTCTCATTTATTCAAGGGATAATAATGAGTGGAATAACACAAAAAATATGTTATAACCTTAGAAAAGATTTATCAGAAAAGATAAATAGAATGCCAATGAAGTACTTTGATACGAAGACTCATGGAGAGGTTTTATCAAGATTTACAAATGATATAGATACCCTAGGGCAAAGCTTAAATCAAAGTATGAATCAGCTTATTACTTCTGTAACAATGATAATTGGTGCATTAATAATGATGTTATCAATAAGTTGGCAAATGACTCTTGTTGCTTTACTAATGTTACCATTATCAATGGGACTAATAATGGGTATAGTTAAAAAGTCACAAAAATACTTTAAAGATCAACAAAAGTATTTAGGAAATGTTAATGGTCAAGTTGAAGAATTATATGGTGGCCATACTATAGTTAAGGCTTTTAATGGTGAAGAAAAAGCTGTAAAAGAATTTGATGAGTTAAATAATCAATTATATGGATCAGCTTGGAAATCACAATTCTTATCAGGAATTATGCAACCTATGATGATGTTTATTGGTAATTTAGGATATGTTGCAGTTGCTATACTTGGAGGCTTCTTAACTATTAAGAAAACTATTGAAGTTGGTGATATACAATCATTTATTATGTATATAAGAAACTTTACTCAGCCTATAACACAAGTAGCTCAAGTTACTAACCTTTTACAATCTACAGCAGCTGCTGCTGAAAGAGTATTTGAATTCTTAGATGAGGAAGAGGAAGACCAAACAGTTGATAATCCAGTTCGTATAGAAGGTTTAGAGGGTAGAGTGGACTTTAATAATGTTCATTTTGGATACAATTCAAATAAGACAATTATTAATGACTTTACAGCTCATGTAAAGCCGGGGCAAAAGGTTGCAATTGTTGGACCAACTGGTGCTGGTAAAACTACTATGGTTAAACTTCTTATGAGATTCTACGATGTAAATAGTGGTGAGATTTTAATAGATGGTCATAATATAAAAGACTTTAATAGAAGTGAATTAAGAGAAATGTTTGGTATGGTACTTCAAGATACTTGGTTATTTAATGGAAGTATCAAGGAAAACATTAGATATGGTAGATTAGATGCAACTGATGAAGAGGTGATTGAAGCAGCTAAGGCGGCTCATGTTCATCATTTTGTTAAGACATTACCTGATGGATACAACATGGAACTTAATGAAGAAGCAAGCAATGTATCTCAAGGGCAAAAGCAATTACTAACAATTGCAAGGGCGATACTTGCTGACCCTAAGATCTTAATACTTGATGAAGCTACAAGTTCAGTTGATACAAGAACAGAGGTATTAATTCAAAAGGCTATGGATAACTTGATGGAAGGAAGAACTAGCTTTGTTATAGCTCATAGATTATCGACAATACGTGATGCTGATTTGATTTTAGTTATGAATCAAGGGGATATAGTTGAGCAAGGAAACCATGAAGAGCTATTAGCTAAGGGTGGATTCTATTCTAAATTATATAATTCACAATTTGAAAAAGAAGAGGGAACAGCAGTATAGCATTATAAAGAACTCTTTAAGAAACTAATATTATTAAGATAAGATTTCAGAATTAAATATAATTTCAAAGAGCAAGGTGTGAAATAAACGTCTTGCTCTTTTTTAGTGAAAATACTTGGAGAATAAACGGGTTCTTTAAATTTTTCTTATTTTCTTTTATACTTGATTTATAAGTTTTAGATAGGGTGAGTTTATGAATTATGTTTATATATTAAAATGTGGCGATGATTCTTTATATACAGGTTGGACTAATAATTTGGAAAAAAGGTTTAAGGACCATTGTAGTGGAAGGGGAGCTAAGTATACTAAGGGAAGAGGTCCCTTAGAATTAGTTTACTATGAAGAATTTGAAGATAAAAGTGGAGCTATGAAAAGAGAGTATGAAATAAAGCTACTAACTAGAAAGCAAAAAGAAGAGTTGATTTTTCAGAAAGTAAATTTATAAGTTATTAGTTATATAATAAGTGAAGCTCAAGGTTTTAACCTTGAGCTTTTGCTATTGTTGAGAAACTTCATTAAAGAATGAAGCAGTAGCATCTATTAAAGGTTGAGGGGCAGGAGATAATGGATAGAATCCCTTTTTAACCATCCACTCCCAAACTTCATAAGCGTGATTACATGCCATTGTAAAAGCATCTTTTAAAAATTCTCTTAAAGTAGGATTACCGGCTTCCATGGCACTCCAAGCATACTCTCTGCCTGCTCTTTTTAAAGTTAAAAGATATGCTGTAGCCATCTCTCTATCATTAAATTGTTGAATGCTAGTGTTAGGTGTTACCGGAATCGGTGGTATAGGGGAAGTTGTAAAATCTACTAGTGTTTTATTTAATGGTGGAACATTTAGTTTTTCAGAGGGACCATTTGCTTCTTTAACAAATTTAACCTTCATATTATAGTCTTGAACATGAGCTGCGAATTGACTTTCAAAAATAGCCTTTAATTCAGGATCCATAGCTTTTTCCTTAAACATAGCCATATTTGTAATTGTGTTTACACAGCTCATCATTAATTCGCTTAAATTATGTAATTCTCCAGGTGTAAGTTGCATATAAATACCTCCTAAATAAAATTATTAACAGTATTAGGATTAGTAAAAGAATTGGGAAATATACAAAAGAATAAATGAATAATAATACAATATAAATGAATAATTATTCTTAAATAAACCTCGTGGCAAATACGATGGGAACTAGTTATATAGTTAAATAGAGGTCTAGACATCTATGAAAATAACTAAAAGAAATTAAATTGTCACAAAAATAAATGCAATTTTATACAATATTACTATAGACAAACTTTAAAAATATGATAAAATTTCAATAGGGTGTAAAATATTAATGAATGGAAGTGATTTTATAGATAATAAGATAATTAAAGATAAATAAAAGCGCCAGAACTATATTTTATATAGTTGACGAGGTTGGGGAGTATCGAAACTTTTCGGCGGGTGCCCCACGGTATCGCACTACCGTAAACAACTGGCAAAACTATGGAGCAATTCGTAGCACAAATCCAGTTTGGTGTTAAAGCCTTCAAGGTTATGGCTTTTGAGTCCTAGGATTATTATACCCTTTTATGATTTTGCTAGGAGAAGTCTTAACAGAAGATGACAATTAAATATAGGATACAAAAGGAAGGAAGAAAAAATATGTGCGGAATAGTTGGATATGTAGGAAATAAAGGAGCAAAATCTTTCTTAATAGATGGATTATCAAAACTTGAGTATAGAGGGTATGATTCAGCAGGTATTGCAGTTTTAGATGGGACAAGTATATCTCTTGCTAAGCAGAAGGGAAGACTTTCAAATCTAGAAGGAGCTTTAAAAAGTAAAAGTTCAGAAGGTACTATAGGAATTGGTCATACTAGATGGGCTACTCATGGAGAACCATCAGATAGAAACTCTCATCCACATAAAAGCTCAAAAGGAGATATAGCAGTAGTTCATAATGGAATTATTGAAAATTACCTTGAACTTAGAAAGTGGTTAATATCAGAAGGGTATGAATTCTTTTCTGAAACTGATACTGAGGTGGTTCCAAATTTAATTCACTATTATTATGAAGGAAATCTTTTTGAGGCTGTTGTAAAAGCTACTAAGAAGCTGGAAGGAAGTTACGCTTTAGGAGTGGTTTGTGGAGATGAACAAGACAAGCTAATAGCAGTAAGAAAAGATAGTCCACTAATTGTAGGATTAGGAAATGGAGAAAATTTTATTGCTTCAGATATTCCAGCAGTAATTAAGTATACAAGAGATGTATATCTTTTAGATGATAATGAATTTGTAGTTATGGATAGAAACGGAGTTTCTATTTTAAGTGCAAATGGAGAAAGAATAGATAAGAACATTTATAAAGTAACATGGAGTGAGGATGCTGCTGAAAAGGGTGGATATGATTCATTCATGTTAAAAGAAATTCATGAACAACCCAAAGCTATTAAGGACACTATATCTTCTAGAGTATCAATAGAGAATGGTGTCTTTTTTGATGACTTTAAATTATCTAAACAGGATTTGGATAATGTAGATAGAGTGTTTATAGTAGCCTGTGGTACTGCATATCATGCAGGATTAATGGGAAAAACATTAATTGAAAGAATGGCAAAGATTCCTGTTGAAGTAGATATAGCATCTGAATTCAGATATAGAAATCCACTTGTAACAGAGAAATCTTTAGTGATTATAGTAAGTCAGTCAGGAGAAACTGCAGATACATTAGCTGCATTAAGAGACTGTAATAGGATAGGGGCAAGGACTTTAGCAATAACAAATGTAGTAGGAAGTACAATTTCGAGAGAAGCAAATGATGTAATTTATACAATGGCAGGACCAGAAATAGCAGTTGCATCTACTAAGGCATATACAACACAAGTTGTAGTTATGCATTTATTAGCTCTATACTTTGGAAAGATAAAAGGAATTTTAGAAGAAACAAAGGAAAAAGAAATTGTAAGGGCTTTATTAATATTACCAGATAGAATTGAAAAACTTTTAGAGGAAAAAGAGAATATAGAAGATATAGCTAGATTGTTAGCTAAAGAAGAAGATTTGTTCTTCTTAGGAAGAGGTATGGACTATGCATTAGCTTTAGAAGGATCTCTAAAACTAAAAGAGATATCTTATATTCATTGTGAGGCTTATGCAGGTGGGGAATTAAAGCATGGAACAATAGCTTTAATTGAACCAGGTACAAAAGTAATAGGATTATTTACTCAAGGTGATCTTAAGGACAAGATGGTAAGTAATATGGTTGAAGTAAAAGCAAGAGGTGCTAATATAATTGGGTTAGGATACCATGGAGAAGAACTTGATAAATCGGTATTTGATTATGAAATTAGGATTCCCCAAATATCAGATATAGTAGCTCCAGTTTTGGCTGTAGTAGCGTTGCAATTATTAGCTTACTATACAGCAAAGGAAAAAGGTTGTGATATTGATAAGCCAAGAAATTTAGCCAAGTCAGTAACAGTTGAGTAGGAGGATAGTATTATGAGAGAAGAATTAAATAAATTAATAAGTGAATACAATGAAACTAAAAGATGCTTAGAGATGGGAATAGAATGGTTGCCAGAAAATGATTTTGCTAAAGCAAAGTTAGATATGCTTAATGTTATAATTGGAGATTTAGAAAAGTTATCTAAAAAAGAAATGAACTAATCAAAAGTTATCTTGTGAATAACTAATAAATTTGGTGGATAATTTACAAAGAGCTGTGAATAAAAAGTAATTTTGTTTAGGAGAAGGTGAGGATCACTTTCTCCTTTTAATTTTAAGAATTAGGAATATATATTCTTTTAAAAGAAAAATAATATTAATAATTTATCTTTTAAAAATATTATTATTTATTTTAATTTGTTTTTTAAGTAAAGACTAGTTAAGCAACAAGCGATTGTTATTGTAACAGAAAAAATTGCAACTAATGTTTTCATCTTAAAGTTCCTTAATAAATATTCTATATTTTATCTTATGATAGAAAAATTAATGTTGATAAAATAAATTTCTATTAGAAGTTAAATATTTAGTTCATAGAATAATAATATAACTTTAATTCAATGAGGAGTAATATGTATACTAAGGGAGACTTTCACATACATTCAACTGAGTCAGATGGGGAGCTTAAGCCAGGAGAAATTATTTTATTAGCTAAGGAAAGAAAAATTGATATAATTGCTTTAACAGATCATAATACTGTATCAGGAGATAAACAAGCAATAAAGGTTGGAAAGATTCATGGAGTAAAAGTTATTCCAGGTATTGAATTGTCAACGAGATACAAAGGAAATAGAGTTCATATACTTGGATATTTTAAAGATAATAGATATGAAGGTGAAGAGTTTAAAAAGATGCTTAACTCTATGAAAAAAGGGAAATTTAAAGAGTGCCAGATATATCATAAAGGAAAATTAAGTTTCAAATCAGAGGGAGGGAAGATAAGTACCTCTGCTGGAGTAGAATTTTTACATCATTATGGAGCTTTTGTTGTTTTAGCACATCCAACCTTATTAAAAAGAGAAGCTTTTAATGAATTAATTAATTTGAATTTTGATGGTATTGAAGCTAAATATTATAGGAATAAAGAAAATGAAACTGAATATTTTATTAGCATGGCTAAAGAAAAAGGAATTATATATACAGCAGGATCCGATTTTCACTCTTTAAGAAAAGTGGATTTAAAGCATGGGACCTTAGGACAAATTTTTTTGGAAGAGGATGAAATAAAAGTTTTTTTAGATAAACTATATGAGAAGGGTGTATAATCTTTCTCTATACATATAAAAGGAGAGCAAGAAGAATGCAAAAGATTATTATTGTTGAGGATACAGAGAAGATTAGAAATGAGTTGAAAGAGTTCTTAAGTAAATACGGCTATGATGTTAAAGTGCCCAAAGATTTTAAAAATATAATTAATTACATTTTTGAGGAAAATCCAGATTTAATATTGTTAGATATTAATCTACCTGTTTTTGATGGATATTATATTTGTAGAGAGATTAGAAGTAAGTCAGATGTACCTATTATTATTGTAACAAGTAGAGATAGTGAGATGGATGAGTTGATGAGTATGAACCTAGGTGCGGATGATTTTATAACTAAGCCATATAATACTCAAATCTTATTAGCTAGGATAAGTTCTATATTAAGAAGAGTTAATAGTTCATCATCTCAATTATTAATGCATAATGGACTTAATCTAAATTTATCTAGTGGGAGTATATCTTACAACAATAATATATCAGAGCTTACCAAGAATGAACTGAAAATATTAAATTATTTAATATTAAATAAGGAAAAGATAGTGTCAAGAGATGAACTAATGGAGTATTTATGGTCTTCAGAAGCATATGTAGATGATAATACTCTTTCGGTAAATGTAACTAGGCTAAGAAAGAAGTTAGAGGAAATAGGGTTGAAGAATGTTATAGAAACTAGGAGAGGATTAGGTTATATATTAATATGAGTTTGAAAGCATATCTAAGAGATAAAGGAATGTTTTTAATAGTAAACTTATTTCTTCTATTAACTTTTTCGGCATTTTTATTATTTTTAAATATAAAGAGTGAATATGTAATTATAGTAATTTTAGCCTGGAGTATGCCAATTACATCACTTTTAATAATTGAATATTGGAAAAGGAGAGAATACTATACTTCAACAATAGAGCTTTTAAATAATTTAGATAAAAAGTTTTTATTATCAGAGCTAATACATAAACCAGACTTTATTGATGGAGAAATTTTATATGAAATTTTATTTGATACCAATAGAGATATGCATGAATTTTTAAAAGAATATGAAAGAAAGCAAATAGAGTATAGAGAGTATATTGAGACATGGGTTCATGAAGTGAAAACACCTTTAGCATCTAGTAAACTAATAATAGATAATAATAGAAATGAAATAACAAATAGTATAAAAGAAGAAATTAGTAAAGTAGAAGAGTATGTGGATCAAGTATTATATTACTCTAGGAGCAAGGATACCAGTAAAGATTATATAATCAAAGAGTTTTCATTAGGAGATTTAGTTAGAAAGATAATAGGAAAAAACTACAAAGATTTTATTAATAAAAATATTAAGCTAGAGTTAAGTGAAGTTAATGAAAATGTATTTAGTGATACTAAGTGGTGTGAATTTATAATAAATCAAATATTAATTAATTCTATAAAATACTGTGATAAAAATGATCCTAGGATAGAGATAAAATCTATTTCAAAAGATACAAAAGTGATTTTATCGATAAAAGATAATGGTGTAGGAATTTCAGAAAAAGATATAAAAAGAATATTTGATAAAGGATTTACAGGAGAAAATGGAAGAGACTATGGTAAATCTACAGGTATGGGTCTGTATATATGTAAAAGTCTTTGTGAAAAGCTATCTATAGGGATAGAAGTGACATCAGAAAAGGATAAATGGACCAATGTAGATATAATATTTCCGTTGAATAAGAAGGAGCTATTTAAGTAGCTTCTTTTTCTTATCTTTCAAAAATGAAAGGTAAGAGTAATGTTAATCAATACTACAAAAGATAAAATAATTATAAAATATGCTTAAAGATGATAGATGGAGGAACTAAAATGAAAGAGATTTTACAAGTTAAAGATATAGAAAAATATTATGGAAATAAAGGAAATGTTACAAAAGCTATTAATAACATTAGTTTTAATGTAGAAGAGGGTGAATTTGTTGGAATAATGGGACCCTCAGGAAGTGGTAAAACTACATTGCTAAATTGTATTTCTACTGTTGATAATATAACAACAGGAAATATTAAAATAAATGGTAAGGAAATAACTAAGTTAAAGTCTAAAAGTATAGAAAAGTTTAGAAGAGAAGAATTAGGTTTTATATTTCAAGATTTTAATCTTTTAGATACTTTAACTGCTTTTGAGAATATTGCATTAGCATTAACTATTCAAGAGGGGAAAAAAGCTAAAAATATAAGAGATAGAGTTTTAGAAGTTGCTAGAAAGTTAGATATTGAAGAGGTTTTAAGTAAGTTTCCATATGAAATGTCGGGTGGACAAAAGCAAAGAGTTGCAGCAGCTAGAGCTATAATTACTAATCCATCTTTAATATTAGCTGACGAACCTACTGGAGCTTTGGATTCTAAAGCGTCAAGATTATTATTAGATTCCTTTGAAAAGTTAAATGAGGAAATGAATGCTACAATACTTATGGTTACACATGATGCTTTTACGGCAAGCTATGCCCATAGAATTCTATTTATAAAAGATGGAAGAGTATTTAATGAACTAATTAGAGGAAATGATTCTAGAAAAGAGTTTTTTAATAGGATTATTGAGGTTGTAACCTTACTTGGAGGTGACACAAATAATGTATTCTAAAATGTCAGTTAGAAATGTCAAAAGAAGTTTTAAGGATTATGCAATATATTTCTTAACGTTAACTTTTGCTGTATGTATATTTTATTCTTTTAATTCTATATCATCACAAAAGGCAATGATGGATGTTACAAACAGTAAAGCTGAAATAATACAAATGCTTTCTAAAATAATTTCTATGACATCAGTGTTTGTGTCAATTATATTAGGATTTTTAATAATATATGCAAATAATTTTTTAATAAAAAGAAGAAAGAAAGAAATAGGGTTATATATGACCTTAGGTATGGGGAAAAGAAAGATATCCTATCTATTAATAAAAGAAACCTTTTTAATTGGACTCTTATCACTTGGGTTAGGTCTTATGGCAGGTGTAGTGGTATCTCAAGGATTATCTTTATTTACATCAAAACTATTTGAAGTGAATGTATCAAAGTTCAATTTTGTATTTTCTACTAACGCAGCTATAAAAACATCCTTATATTTTGGGCTGATATTTATACTTGTTATGATATTTAATACTTTGGTAATTTCTAAATATAAGTTAATAGATTTATTAAGAGCAGGAAGAAAAAATGAAAGCATAAAAATAAAGAGTACAAAAGTATCTTTTTTATTATTTCTATTATCAATAATTTTAATAGGAGTAGCCTATTTTATAATTTTAAAATTTGGATTTGATAATGGAATTAGCTATGTTCAAATTTCTGTTATCTTAGGCATAGTAGGGACAGTGTTATTGTTTTTATCTTTATCTGGTTTCTTAATTAATGCATTAGAAAAAAGTGAAAAATTTTATCTGAAGAATTTAAATATGTTTGTTCTAAGGCAGATAAATAGTAAGGTTAATACTACATATATTTCTATGTCAGTTATTTCTTTAATGTTATTTTTAACAATTACTCTCTTATCTACAGGGGTAAGTTTTAAGAATTCCTTACAAACAACTTTAAAAAATAACACTCCCTATGATGTGACTTTCTATTCATTTTCAACAGGGGATGAGGAAATTGCGAATATATCAAAATCTTTAGATAAAATAGGACTTGATTATAATAATGCTTTTAGAGAATATTTTTCATATAACTTGTATACAAGTAACGAAGGAATTAAGAAGTATATATATAACTATGGAAATGATAAAGTTAAAAAGAATTTGGATTCTTATGATAAGAATTTAGATTGTATTGCAATATCAGATTATAATAAGTTAAGAGCAATGGCTGGAGAAAGTACATTTAATCCACAAAAAGATGAAGTTATTCTAATATCAAATGTGAATGATTATGATAAGGCTGTGAATAAGTTTATAGAAAATAATAAAACAATGAGAATTGGTAACAACGATTATAGGATTATAAATAAAAAAGCTTTGAAAGATAATTTAGAAACAAGTGCATTAGCCACGAAGTTTATGGTAGCTGTATTACCTGATGAAGTAGTAAAGGATATGGAGATAAGTACTACTTATTTAAGTGGTAATTATAAGGAGAAGTCTGAGAAGATAGAGAATGAAATATATGATGTATTTACAGGATTTACAACAAGAAAATATGGCTATGATGAATATGGATTTATTTTAGGGGAAACTAGAGATATGGCTTATGATGCAAGCGTTGGAATGTCAGTTACAGTAATGTATATAGGTATATATCTAGGAGTAATATTTTTAATATCAAGTGCAGCAATATTAGCACTTCAACAATTATCAGAAGCAAGTGATAATATAGAAAGATATGAAGTGTTAAAGAAGATAGGAACATCAAGTAATAATATTAATAAAGCAGTGTTTTCACAAGTATTTATATATTTTATGATGCCTCTCACGATTGCTATAATTCACTCTATAGTAGGAATTATAATAGCTAGTAAAGTAATATCTATGTTTGGGGCGTCAAGTATTTTAGTATCAGCTATAATTACTGCAATAATAATTATAGTGGTTTATGGTGGATACTTCTTGACTACATATGTTGGATATAAGAATATAATTAAGGTAAGAAGATAAAGAGGTAAGAATGGAAAAAGTAGCTGTTGAATTAATCAACAGCTACTTTTGTATTAAATACTTAAATTTTTTTCTGCATTTTTTTCTTCTGCTCTATCACTATCTTTAGCAAATACCTTGTACACTTGAATTACAAGTGTTGGGAAGAAAGCTAATAAGTATATGGCTAAAACCAATGAACTACTTAAGCTAGCAACTTGGAATAAGTTTTGTAGTGGTGGTATAAATAGTACTGCATTTAAGAATATTAATCCAGTTCCAAATGCATACCAGCTAAATTTGTTAGAGAATACTCCAAGACTAAATACAGATTTCTTACCTCTACAGTTAAATCCATGGAATAATCTAGCTAGACATAAAGTAGAGAATGCCATTGTGCTTGCGATTTCTTTGTTTCCAGTAGATAAACCAATGTGGAAAGCAATTATAGTAAATATTGCAATTAATAAACCTTCAAATGCTATTTCTATCATAAAGTCTTTTGTTAAGATAGATTCTTTACTATCTCTAGGCTTATCTTTTAGTAAATCTTTACTTGATTTCTCCATTCCTATTGCAATAGCAGGAAGTGAGTCAGTTAATAGATTTATAAATAATAGATGAACTGGAGCAAAAGGTACTGATAAATTCATGATTGAAGCATATAAAACAGCTATTATACCGGACATATTACCAGATAGTAAGAACTTAATAGAGTTCTTTATGTTTCTATAAACATTTCTACCATTGGTAATAGACTTAACTATTGTAGCAAAATTGTCATCAGTAAGGATCATTGAAGCAGCATCTTTAGAAACTTCAGTTCCTGTTATCCCCATTGCAATACCAATATCAGCTTGTTTTAAAGCAGGAGCATCATTAACACCATCACCTGTCATAGCAACAATTTTTCCTTTGTTTTGCCATGCGTCTACTATACGAATTTTGTTTTCGGGTGAAACTCTAGCATAAACAGATATATGAGAAAGTTTTTTGTTTAATTCCTCATCAGACATTTTATCAAGCTCAAGGCCTGTTACAGCCATATCACCTTCTTGAAGAATACCAATTTGTTTAGCAATAGCAGAAGCAGTGATTTTGTGGTCACCAGTTATCATAATAGGTTTGATACCTGCCATGATACAATCCTTAACAGCTTCAGCAGACTCAACTCTTGGAGGATCTATCATTGAAATTAATCCTAAGAAAGTATAGTTGTTTTCATCATCTAAACTCAATTCTTTTTCAGAATCTAATTCCTTATAAGCAAAAGAAAGAACTCTAAGGCCATTTTCTGATAAGTATTGGTTTGTATTTAAAATTCTATCTTTATCAGCTTGAGTTATTTCTTTAACACCTTCAGAAGTTCTTATATGAGTAGTTCTATCAAGAAGAACATCTAATGCACCTTTTGTATACATAACATATTTATTATCTATGTAGTGCAATGTACTCATTAGTTTTCTATCTGAATCAAAAGGAATTTCTTTTAATCTCTTAAATTCATCTCTTACATCCTGCTCGTTTAATGAATGAACATGTCCTAAGTTAACAAGAGCAACTTCAGTAGGATCACCTATTTCTTTTCCATCTACAGAAGTAGAGTCATTACAAAGAATTGCAGCTCTCATTAAATCTTTTTGAACTAGGTTATCATTGAACTTTATATCTTCTGATTCAATTAAACTATTATCGACAAAAATCTGTTTTGTAGTCATTTTATTTTGAGTTAATGTACCTGTCTTATCTGAACAGATGATAGATACACAACCAAGTCCTTCTACAGATTTAATATTTTTAATAATTGCATTTTCTTTAGCCATTTTTTGAGTACCTAAAGCTAGTACAATTGTTACAATAGAACTTAAGGCTTCAGGAATAGCAGCAACAGCAAGGGCAACAGCAAACATTAATGCATCTAATATTTCGGTTTGTCTATATACGCTTAAACCAAATACAATAATACAAATTATTAAGATGATTGTAGCAAGCTTTTTACTGAAATCATCTAAAGTTATTTGAAGGGGAGTCTTCTTTTCTTTAGTTTGCTCCATTAAAGTAGCTATTTTTCCAAGTTCGGTTGTCATACCTGTATTTGTTACTACAATAAGAGCACGTCCATAAGTAACTAGTGAACTTGAGAATACCATATTCTTTTGATCACCAAGTGCAACTTCTTCGCTATCAATTACCTCTTCAAATTTATTAACACTTTCAGATTCGCCAGTAAGTGCACTTTCATTTACTTGTAATGAGAAGCTTTCAATTATTCTACCATCTGCAACAACTAGGTCTCCAGCTTCTAATACAACTATGTCTCCAGGAACAACTTCCCTTGAAGGTATCTCTACCTTTACACCATTTCTTATAACCTTAGCATTAGGTGAAGAAAGTGCTTTTAAGCTATTAAGAGATTGCTCTGCCTTTACATTTTGTACTGTACCTAAAATAGCATTCATAATAATAACAGCAAAAATTACAAGGGTGCTTTCAACATCTCCTGTAGCCATAGAGATAAGGGCAGCTACTATTAATATTCCTACTAAAAGATCTTTAAATTGCTCTAAGAAAACAACTAATACACTCTTTTTCTTTTTTTCTGTTAATTCATTAAATCCATTTTCCTCTTTTGATTTATTTACTTGTTCAGTAGATAAACCTTCTTTAGTCACATTAAAGTGGTTTAAAACATCCTTGGATGATTTTGAAAAAAACTTGTCCATAATATCTTCTCTCCTTTTTTGAGTAATAAAAAAAGACCCCTAATATAATTTACGCATTGCGAAAATTATATTAAAAGTCTGGTAACCTTGATTATTAGGCATATAACACCAGGTTTAAATAACCGCGATTGTTGATGCTATATTTTAAACTACTCCCTCTTAATAAAAGAAATTTATATTTAATTATATTTTTATGATAAATTGTAAATGTAAAAAAGTCAAGAATCTAAATTGAAAATGGAAAAATTATTAAATACACAAAGTGATAAATAGTTCATATACTATAATATAACATTACATGGAGTTGAAAAGTTGTGATATACGGGCTGATTTTAGCTGGAGGCAAGGGAAGTAGGCTATACCCCCTATCAAGAGCCGATCAACCAAAGCAGTTTTTAAAACTAATTAACGATAATAGTTTCTTAGTTAATACTGTTGATAGGATTGTACCTTTAATAAGTAGAGAGAATATTTATGTAGTAACTAATAGAGACTATGAGGATAAAATAAGGAACGAGTTAAGTGATATTAAAGAAGAAAATATTTTTACTGAACCAAGTAATAAAGAAACTGCTACGTGTATAGGTCTTTCAGCTGTTAAGCTTTTAAAGAAAGATGGAGATGCAGTTATGGTTGTTCTTCCGTCAGATCATTATATTGAGAATGAAAAGAATTATGTAGAAACATTGAATCAAGCTGTAGAACTAGCTAATAGAAGAAGAGGAATAGTTACTTTAGGGATAGAGCCAACTAGACCAGAAACGGGGTATGGATATATTGAAATGGGAGAAAGAATTAGTGGGAATATTGCCACTTATAAAGTAGCTAGATTTACAGAAAAACCAAATGTAGAAGTTGCTAAAGACTTTTTAGTTAAGGAAACCTATCTTTGGAATTCTGGAATGTTTGTTTTTAGAGCTGATGTAATATTAAGAGAAATTGAAAAGTATTTGCCTAAGATGCATAAAGCTCTAATGGAAATATATAAGCATGTTGGAGAAGAGGATGAGGAAGAGGTTATAAAGGAACAATATGAATTAATAGATGGTATTTCAATAGATTTTGGAGTAATGCAAAAAACTAGGAAGGCATATGTAATTAGATGTGATTTTCCGTGGGATGATATAGGGAGTTTTTCAGCATTAAGCAGATTTTTGGTGAGTTATAGGAATAATAATGTTTCTAAAAATGTTTATCTTGAAGAGTGCGAGAATTGTTCAATATTTGGAGAAAAAAATTTAATTATTGGGTTAGGGGTAAAAGATTTAGTTGTAGTAGATGCAGGGGATGTTATATTAGTTATGGATAGGGCTCGGGATCAAGAAATAAAACATTTATTAAATAATTTAAGTAAAAATGAAGAGTACCATAGGTTTCTATAAAACATAGTCGTTACAGAATGTAACGACTATGTTTTTTATTATCTTAGTGGCGATGAGGAAAATAAATCAAAAAATGTTGACAAATATACTCTGGATTCATATAATAAAATTAACATATGAACAAATGCTCATACGTTTGGAGGGATGAAAATGGAAAATGATAATTTAGAAAAATGTAGCTGTAATATAATTCATGGTGATGTTGTTGTAGAAGTAAAAGACAAGCTACCTAAAGAGGAAACTTTATATGATTTAGCAGAGTTTTTTAAGGTATTTGGTGATTCTACAAGGATAAAAATAATTTGTGCCTTATTTGAGGCTGAAATGTGTGTGTGTGATTTATCAGCTTTATTAGGAGTTTCACAATCAGCGATTTCACATCAGCTTAGAACTTTAAAAAGTGCAAGGTTAGTAAGGTATAGAAGAGAAGGTAAAATTGTATACTATTCATTAGATGATGAACATATTAAGCATATTTTTGATGAAGGTTTAAGACACATAACTGAATAGCAAATAGGAGGGTATTATGACAAATGAAATAAAATTATATTTAAAAGGACTAGATTGCGCTAACTGTGCAAATAAGATAGAGAATAAGGTAAACAAATTAGAAAGTGTAGAAGAAGCTGTTTTGAACTTTTCACTAAGTTTATTAATAGTAAGCTTAAAGGAAAATAGTGATGTAAATAGAGTCGAAGAAGAAATAAAGACTATAGTAAGTAAGCTTGAACCTGATGTTATAGTATCAAAATATAATAATAATATAAAAGAAAAGAAAAATGTATGTACTAGTGAATGTTGTAGTGGACATGCACATGACATTGAGGAGAAACATGAAGAAAGCCATGACCATGATCATAGTGAAGGTATTTCTTTAAGAGATAAAGTATCCTTAGCAATAGGATTTATATTATTTGCTATTGCTATATTTATTGGAGAAGAAAAAAGTTATGTTCCATATATATACGCATTAAGTTATGTATTAGTAGGAGGTAAAGTTGTATTAAGTGCCATTAGAAATATATTTAGAGGGCAAGTATTTGATGAAAATTTCTTAATGACAGTTGCAACTTTAGGAGCTTTTGCTATAGGGAACCATCCAGAAGGTGTAGCAGTAATGATTTTCTACGAAATAGGAGAACTATTCCAAAGCTATGCAGTTAATAGGTCAAGAAAATCAATATCTTCTCTTATGGATATTAGAGCAGATTATGCAAACTTAATTACAGATGGAGAAGAGAAAAAGGTAGATCCTAGTGAAATTAAAATAGATGATATTATAGTAATTAAACCAGGTGAGAGAGTTCCTTTAGATGGTATTGTTATTGAAGGAAATTCCTCTTTAGATACATCAGCTTTAACTGGTGAATCATTACCAAGAAATATTGAATTAAATGATGAAATATTAGCAGGAGTTATTAATTTAACTGGTGTAATAAGAGTAAAAGTAACAAAAGAATTTGGAGAATCAACTGTATCTAGAATTTTAGAATTAGTACAAAATGCAAGTAGCAAGAAAGCTCAAACAGAAAAGTTTATAACAAAGTTTGCTAGATATTATACTCCAGTAGTAGTACTATCAGCAGTTGCATTAGCTATGATACCACCTCTAGTAGTTGAGGGAGCATTATTCTCGGATTGGGTATATAGAGCATTAATATTTTTAGTAGTATCTTGTCCGTGTGCGTTAGTTGTTTCTATTCCTTTAGGGTTATTTGCTGGAATAGGTGGAGCCTCTAAAAATGGAGTTTTAATAAAAGGTGGAAACTATCTTGAAGCTTTAAAAGATGTGGAAACAGTTGTATTTGATAAAACAGGAACTCTTACAAAGGGTGTATTTAAGGTTGTAAAGATTAATACAAATAATATAGAGGAATCTGAGTTATTGAGAATAGCAGCAACAGGAGAAAGTTTTTCTAATCATCCTATTGCACAATCTATATTGAAAGCCTATGGAAATGAAGTAGACAAATCAATAATATCTAATTATGAAGAAATTTCAGGAAATGGTATTAAGGTTAATATAGATAATAAAGAAGTTTTATTAGGAAACTACAAACTTATGAATTCTAATGGAATCAAATATAATAATAGTGAAGAGATTGGAACAGTGGTTCATGTAGTTGTTGAGGGTGAATATAAAGGTAGCATTTTAATAGCTGACGAGGTAAAAGAAGATTCTAAAGAAGCTATAGAAATGTTGAAAAAGATTGGCGTTAAGAAATGTGTAATGTTAACTGGTGATAATAAGAAGGTGGCAGAAAAAATTGCAGAAGAATTAGGATTAGATGAAGTATATGCTGAATTACTACCAACAGATAAAGTTGTTATGGTGGAAAAGCTATTAAAGGAAAAGTCTGAAAAGGGGAAATTAGCTTTTGTAGGTGATGGTATTAATGATGCCCCAGTTCTAGCAAGAGCAGATGTTGGGGTAGCTATGGGAGGCATTGGATCTGATGCTGCTATTGAAGCGGCAGATGTAGTGCTAATGAGAGATAACCCATCATCATTGGTTGATGCTATAGAGATAGGAAGAAAGACAAATAGAATTTTATGGCAAAATATAATTTTTTCACTTGGTGTTAAAATTGCAGTATTAATTCCAGCAGCTATTGGAATAGCAAACATGTGGGAAGGAGTATTTGCAGATGTAGGGGTTACTTTAATAGCTGTATTAAACTCTATGAGAGCCTTGAGGAAATAAATGGATTTAATATATTTGTTGACAAAGTTTGTCGATAAAAGTATAATTATTAACGTTGAAATTAAAAACTTTCAGGCATGAGGGAGTAGCATGCAGAGATGTTTTATCTCTGTAACAAGGTCAACATACTGATGATATAATCATCTGGCTTTGTTTTAAATTGTGAGACTTATGTATAACGGATTAGGGTTGCGTTATACATAAGTCTCTTTTTATTTTTTAAGAAATTATACTTGCAATTAAATTGGAGATAAGTTTAATATTTAAATGCTAATAAAGTTTATTCTTTAGTGTTTATAATGATAAAAAATGTATAAAATAAAGATGTGCTATTTAGGAGGAAAAATATGAGTGTTATATCTGTTTTAATGATAGGATTGGGGTTAGCTATGGATGCTCTAGCTGTTTCGATTACTATTGGTATTAATTCTAATAAAAAAAGTAAAATAAAGATGGCTTTTAAAGCTGGTTTATTTTTTGGTGTTTTTCAAGCTATTATGCCCTTTATAGGTTGGGCTGTAGGCAGAAACTTTACTAAGTATATTGAAATGATGGATCATTGGATAGCTTTTATTTTATTAGCTATTATTGGTGGGAAGATGATTTATGAAGCATTAAAGGGAGAAGAGAGTGAAGAAGAGAAAATTTATTCAAATAAAACATTATTAATATTAGCTATTGCTACTAGTATAGATGCATTGGCCGTAGGAATAAGTTTTGCGTTTTTAAATGTAAATATATTATCATCAATATTAATAATAGGAGTAGTAACAGCTATTTTAAGTTTTATTGCAGTGTATATTGGTGAAAAGTTAGGAGAAATGTTTAAGAGTAGAGCAGAAATATTCGGAGGCATTGTTCTAATTTTAATAGGCTTAAAAATATTGATAGAACATCTTTTGAAATAGTTGTTCAAAAATCGACAAAATTCATGCTTGTTATATTGAAAGTGAAAATATTATTTAAGAAAAGTAATGGATTAATAATTAAGTTTTATGGTAATATAATAAATGGTGTATTAGTTGCGTAAAAAGTAAAGTGTAGAATTTACATAACTTTGTTAAAAAATAGATAAAATTTAGAGAGAAGGTGCAGTATGGAAAAGAAAAAAAATATTTCTATGGCTGTAATTAAACGTCTGCCAAAATATCATAGATATTTAAATGAATTAATGAAAAATGATGTAGATAGAATATCATCAAAAGAATTAGGGGAAAAGATAGGATTTACAGCATCTCAAATACGTCAAGATTTAAATTGTTTTGGTGACTTTGGTCAACAAGGATATGGGTATAATGTTAGAGAATTATACAATCAAATAAGTAGTATTCTTGGACTAAGTCAAAAATATAACACTGTAATTGTAGGTGCAGGTAATATAGGGCAAGCAATTGCAAATTATAAGTTTGATAAGCAAGGTGTAAATTTAGTTGGTATATTTGATGCAAATCCTAAGTTAGTTGGACTTAAAATTAGAGATATTGAAATAAGTGAAATAGATACTTTAAAATCTTTTTTAAGTAAGAACAAAATAGATATAGGAATAATTTGTGTTCCTAGAATAAATGCTCAAAAGGTATGCGATGAAATGGTAGAAGGTGGAGTTAAGGGAATTTGGAACTTTGCCCCTGTAGATTTATCGGTACCAGAGAATGTAAGAGTTGAAAATGTTCATTTAAGTGAAAGTTTGATGACGCTTATTTATTTATTACACAGCAATGAGGAATAAAAATAGGAAAAATATCCTTGGGTATAGCTTATAAATTTAACATAAAATCACAATTTGATATTGAAAAAAATTTAACAAGGTATTATAATCTTAATTGAAGTTTGTTAAAAACTTCAATTATTTTTTTATCTAAGTTTGTTATATTATTAACAAAAAAGATAATAAAAAAGTATTTATTTTCAGACAATTCGACAGACTCATGCCACTATTTAGTGTATAATATTGGATAGTTTGTAAAATTAAAAAAGATTAAGAAAAATAAGAGTGTAAATAAGGAGGATATGAGGGGATGGAATTGAAAAACGTGCTTCTTGAAAAAGAAGAGCATTTAGCTATTGTTACTATTAATAGACCAAAAGCTTTAAATGCATTAAATTCAGAAACATTAAAGGATCTTGACGCAGTTCTTGAGAATTTAGAAAATGATAGCAATATTTATGCTGTTATATTAACTGGGGCAGGAGAAAAGTCTTTCGTTGCAGGTGCTGATATAGCAGAGATGAGAGATTTAAATGAAGAACAAGGTAAAGAATTTGGAATGCTTGGAAATAAGGTGTTCAGAAGATTAGAAAAGTTAGACAAGCCTGTAATTGCAGCAATATCAGGATTCGCTCTTGGTGGTGGTTGTGAATTATCAATGGCATGTGATATAAGAATAGCTTCAGAAAGAGCAAGATTTGCTCAGCCAGAATCAGGTTTAGGAATAACTCCTGGATTTGGTGGTACTCAAAGACTACCAAGAATAGTTGGTTTAGGAAAAGCGAAAGAAATGATTTATACAGGAGCTATGGTTAAGGCAGATGAAGCTTTAAGAATAGGACTTGTAAATAAGGTAGTTCCTCTAGAAAATCTTATGGATGAAGCTAGAGCTATGGCTAATGCAATAATTGTTAATGCGCCAGTAGCTGTTAAGTTATGTAAGGATGCTATTGATAGAGGTATGCAAGTAGATATAGATAGAGCAATTGAAATAGAGGCAGAAGACTTTGGAAAATGCTTCAGCACAGAAGATCAAACAGAAGGAATGACTGCATTCTTAGAAAAGAGAGCAGAAAAGAACTTCCAAAACAAATAAATTGTTTTTTTAAATATAAGGAGGGTCAAATCAAATGGATTTCGAATTAACTAGAGAACAACAATTAGTACAACAAATGGTTAGAGAATTCGCAGTAAATGAAGTAAAACCAATAGCTGCAGAAATTGATGAAACAGAAAGATTCCCTATGGAAAATGTTCAAAAAATGGCTAAGTTAGGAATGATGGGTATTCCATTTTCTAAGGAAGTAGGGGGAGCAGGCGGAGATGTTCTTTCATACATAATCGCTGTAGAGGAATTATCAAAGGTATGTGCAACAACAGGAGTTATACTTTCAGCTCATACATCACTATGTGCTTCAGTTATCAATGAACACGGTACTCCAGTACAAAAAGAAAAGTATTTAGCAGACTTATGCTCTGGTAAGAAGATTGGTGCTTTCGGTTTAACTGAACCAGGTGCTGGTACAGATGCAGCAGGACAACAAACTACTGCAGTTTTAGATGGAGACCATTATGTATTAAATGGTTCAAAGATATTCATAACAAATGGTGGAGTTGCTGAAACTTTCATAATTTTTGCTATGACAGACAAGAGCCAAGGTACAAGAGGAATATCTGCATTTATAGTTGAAAAAGACTTCCCAGGATTCTCAATAGGTAAGTTAGAAAACAAGATGGGTATTAGAGCATCATCTACTACTGAATTAATAATGGAAGATTGTATAGTACCAAAGGAAAACTTAATTGGTAAAGAGGGTAAGGGATTTGGTATAGCAATGAAGACTCTTGATGGAGGAAGAATTGGTATAGCTGCTCAAGCTTTAGGTATAGCTGAAGGTGCTTTTGAAGAAGCAATAGCTTACATGAAAGAAAGAAAACAATTCGGTAAGCCACTTTACACTAAGCAAGGTTTACAATGGTACATGGCAGAAATGGATGTAAAGATAGAAGCTGCTAAGCAATTAGTATACAAAGCTGCTATGAGAAAACAAAATGGACAACCTTATTCAATAGATGCTGCTAGAGCTAAGTTATTTGCAGCAGAAGTAGCTATGGATGTTACTACTAAGGTAGTTCAAATCTTTGGTGGATATGGTTACACTAAGGAATATCCAGTAGAAAGAATGATGAGAGATGCTAAGATAACTGAAATCTATGAAGGAACTTCAGAAGTTCAAAAGATGGTTATTTCAGGTAGCTTATTCAGATAGGAGGAAGTTATAAGATGAATATAGTAGTTTGTGTAAAACAAGTTCCAGATACAACAGTTGTTAAGATAGATCCTAAGACTGGTACATTAATAAGAGATGGTGTTCCATCAATTATTAATCCAGAAGACAAGCATGCATTAGAAGCAGCATTACAATTAAAAGAAGCTCATGGTGGAAAGGTTACAGTTGTTTCAATGGGACTTCCAATGGCTAAGGCTGCATTAAGAGAAGCTTTATGTATGGGAGCTGATGAAGCTATTCTTTTAACAGATAGAGTACTAGGAGGAGCTGATACATTAGCAACTTCAAAATCTCTAGCTGGAGTAATTAAGAAGTTAGATTATGATATAGTATTTGCAGGAAGACAAGCTATCGATGGAGATACAGCACAAGTTGGTCCAGAAATAGCTGAACACTTAAACATTCCTCAAGTAACATATGTTCAAGATGTAAAAGTTGAAGGTGATTCTTTAATAGTTAACAGAGCACTAGAAGATGGACATCAAATAGTAGAAGTTAAGACTCCATGTCTATTAACTGCAATCGAAACATTAAATGAACCAAGATATATGAATGTTGGTAATATTTTTGCAACTAGTGACAATGATATCAAGGTTATGAGTGCAGATGATATAGATGTAGATAAGTCAGAATTAGGTCTTAAGGGTTCTCCAACAAAGGTTAAGAAGTCAATGACTAAGGAAGTTAAGGGAGCAGGAGAACTAGTTAAAGAAGGCCCTAAAGAAGCTGCAGCTTATGTTTTAGGAAAATTAAAAGAAAAACACTACATCTAAGATAATAGGAGGGTAATTTATTATGAATATAACAGATTACAAAGGCGTTTGGGTCTTTGCTGAACAAAGAGAAGGACAATTACAAAAAGTATCTTTAGAATTACTTGGTGAAGGTAGAAGAGTAGCAGATAAATTAGGAGTAAAGTTAACTGCTTTATTACTAGGACACAATGTAGAAGGATTAGCAAAAACTTTAGGTGAACATGGTGCGGATGAAGTTTTAGTTGCTGATGATAAGAATTTAGAACATTATACAACTGATGCTTATACAAAGGTTATTTGTGATTTAGCAAATGAAAGAAAGCCAGGAATATTATTTGTAGGAGCTACTTTTATTGGTAGAGATTTAGGACCAAGAATAGCTGCAAGATTAACAACAGGATTAACTGCAGACTGTACTTCAATAGATGTTGAAGTTGAAACTGGAGACCTTTTAGCTACAAGACCAGCATTTGGTGGTAACTTAATGGCTACAATCGTATGTCCCGAACATAGACCACAAATGGCTACAGTAAGACCAGGTGTATTTGAAAAGGTAAATACTGATGCTTCAAACTGTAAGATTGAAAAAGTAGAAGTTAAATTAGCAGATAGCGATATTAGAACTAAGGTTCTTGAAATAATCAAGGAAAAGAAAGATATAGTTGATATATCTGAAGCAAACATTATAGTATCTGGTGGTAGAGGTGTAGGATGTAAAGAAAACTTTGCTTTACTACAAGAATTAGCAGATGCTTTAGGTGGAGTTGTTGCAGGTTCTAGAGCAGCAGTAGAAAAGGGATGGGTTGAAAATGCTTACCAAGTTGGACAAACTGGTAAGACAGTTAAGCCAACAATCTATATAGCTTGTGGTATTTCAGGAGCTATCCAACACGTAGCTGGTATGCAAGATTCAGAATTAATTATTGCTATCAATAAAGATGAAACTGCTCCAATAATGCAAGTTGCTGATTATGGTATAGTTGGAGATGTTAAGAAGGTAATCCCTGAATTAATAGCTCAAGCTAAAGAAATGAAAGCAGCTGAATAATATAAAAATATTGAGTTTTTAGGAGGAATAAAAATGAAAAAGGTTTTCGTACTTGGTGCTGGAACAATGGGTGCTGGAATAGTTCAAGCATTCGCACAAAATGGATTTGAAGTTATCGTAAGAGATATTAAAGATGAATTCGTTGAAAGAGGAATAGCTGGAATAAATAAGAGCTTAAGCAGATTAGTTGCTAAGGAAAAAATGACAGAAGAAGTTAAGGAAGAAATACTTTCTAGAATTTCTGGAACAACTGATATGAGCTTAGCTGCTGATTGTGATTTAGTAGTAGAAGCTGCTATAGAAAATATGAAGATTAAGAAGGAAATATTTGCAGAATTAGATTCAATCTGTAAGCCAGAAACAATCTTAGCTTCAAATACATCTTCTTTATCAATAACAGAAGTTGCTAATGCTACAAAGAGAGAAGATAAAGTTATAGGAATGCACTTCTTTAACCCAGCTCCAGTAATGAAGCTTGTTGAAATTATAAGAGGAGCTAAAACTTCTCAAGAAACTTTTGATGCAGTTAAAGAAATGTCTGAAGCTATAAAGAAGGTACCAGTAGAAGTTGCTGAAGCACCAGGATTTGTAGTTAACAGAATTCTTATTCCAATGATTAATGAAGCAGTTGGAATTTATGCTGATGGAGTAGCATCTGTAGAAGATATAGATACTGCTATGAAATTAGGAGCTAATCACCCAATGGGACCTTTAGCATTAGGAGATCTTATAGGATTAGATGTATGTCTTGCTATAATGGATGTTCTTTATAATGAAACTGGAGATTCTAAGTACAGAGCTCATACTTTATTAAAGAAGTATGTTAGAGCTGGATGGTTAGGAAGAAAGACAGGAAAAGGATTCTACGATTATTCAAAATAATATATATCCTTAATATATTAAATATAGAAAATAGACAAGTGTTGTTTTTTAACAAATACTTGTCTATTTTTTATTATAATTATATTTATATTTAATAACAGTAGATAGGTGACAAAAATATTATGCAATGATAATGTATACATATAATAGACTATAGGGCAGGTTGAAGAATATGGCAAGTAATAAACAAAAGGTAGAAGAGATATTAAAGAGATTAACTGAAGATAATAATGAGAAAGAAGATTTTTGTGGAATAGATACATTAACTATTGCAGAAGAGTTAGATTTAAGAAGAAATGTTGTAAGTCAGTATCTAAATGAATTGGTTGAAGAGAAAAAGGCTATAAAATCGAATACTAGGCCAGTTTTATTTACATATATAAACTCTAATGAAATAATGAGTTCATCTGGAAATGATGGAGAGGATATTTTTAGAGAATTAGTTGGATATAATGGAAGTTTGAAAACTGCTGTAAAACAATGTAAGTCAGCGGCTTTTTACCCTAGTAAAGATATGTCAGTATTATTAACTGGACCAAGTGGGGTTGGTAAGAGTTTCATAGCTAACTTATTACACAAATATGCAGAACAAAGAGGGAGGATAGAGGAAGGGGCCCCTTTTATTGTATTTAATTGTGCTGATTATGCTGATAATCCAGAATTGCTTTCAGCAAACTTGTTTGGCTATAAAAAAGGAGCTTTTACTGGTGCGGACAAAGAGCATATAGGTTCATTAGAGTTAGCAGATGGTGGATATCTATTTTTAGATGAAGTACATAGATTATCTCCTGAAGGTCAAGAAAAACTTTTTGTTTTTATGGACAAAGGGTTGTTTAAAAGAGTTGGTGAAAGTAAGGCAGAGAGGAAAGCTAATGTAAGATTTATTTTTGCAACTACAGAAAGTCCAGAAGAAACATTACTTGAAACTTTCACAAGAAGAATTCCGCTAGTGGTAAATATACCTAAGTTAAGAGATAGACCTATTGATGAAAGATTAACAATGATATATAAGTTTTTTAGTATTGAGGCGAAGGAAATTGATAAAGATATTAATGTAAGTAAGGATGTAATAAACTATATTTTATCGCAAAAGAAAGCTGGAAACATAGGAAGTTTAAAGAATTTAATTAAGCTTTGTTGTGCGTGGTCTTATAAAGACCAACAAGATGAGGAGATAATCATAATAGGAAAAGAATATCTAAAAGATTTAGAAGGTGTAGAAAAAAATAATGTAAAACAGTTTTTTTATGATGATTTTATGTACATAAGTAGTAAAGGGGAATGTTTAAAAGAAATTCATACAATAAGTAATGATAACTTCATAAGAATAAATGAAATTATATATGAAGTAGAAAAAGTGTTAAATGAATATATACAAAATAAAGTATCAATAGAAGAGTTAAAAAAGAAAATAAATATAGAACTTAATAGAAGTCTTGGATTGATGGTTTATGAGGAGAGTTCTAATGAAGGAAATGATTTAATAGAGAGTTTATATCTAGATACAGTAACCAATACCCTAAAAGCTGTTGAAGGAACGTACGGAATTAAATATTATGGTAATACATCTAAAATAATAACAAAAATTTTATTGTATTTTAAAAATAATAACTTAGATGTACTATCTAATAGTAGCTTTAATAGTATAAATATCATAAAATCTATAGTTGCTAAAAAATTAAGTAAAGCATCTATTGTTGCAGAGAAACTTATAAGAAATCTAGAATCTAATTTAGATTATAAATTAGACCCTAGAATTGAGTTAATTATTTTAATGTATTTTTTTGCTATGATGAGTAATGAAAGTACTCAAATTAATGCTATTATAGTTGCTCATGGATATTCAACAGCTAGTAGTATAGCAAGTGTAGCAAACCAAATGTTTGAACAGTTCATATTTGAAGCATTTGATATGCCAGTGGACATGTCTCCTATAGAAGTTAAGAATCAAATAAAGCAATATATAAGTGGTATTGATACTTCTAAAGGAACTATTATTTTAGTAGATATGGGTTCTTTAGTAAATATAGATAGAGATTTAAGAGATGTAATAGAGGGAGATCTTGGGATAATTAATAATATAACAACTAATATAGCCCTCGATATTGCAGGAAGAATAATTAATGGGCAAGACGTTCGTTCAATGATAGAAGGAATAGAAAAAAATAATGTGCTGTCTTGTAAGTATATAGAGGGAAAGAAAAAGAAGAAAGCTATTTTGACTACTTGTATATCTGGAATTGGTACAGCTGTTAAGCTTAAAAAACTAATAAGAGAGTGTATTGGAACTGCTGATATAGAAGTGAAGGAATATGAATACTCTAAATTAAGCTTAATGGGAAAAGAAGATAAGATTTTTAGCGATTATGATGTTAGATTAATTATTAGCACTACTAAGATAGATATTGATGGGGCAGAATGTCTTCTTTTACAAGATCTTATGAGTGGGGATAGTGATGATATTTTTGTTAATGCTTTAAAAGAAATAACATTGGATAAAAACATTGATATGATTCGTCAGGATTTAGTAAAGATGTTTTCTATGGAAAATCTTGTGTCCAGGATGACTATATTAAATCCAGGAAAAATAATTAATGAGGTAGAGGATATTATAATTAATTATGAAAGAATACTAGGTACAATATTCTGCAGCGAGTTAAAAATGACTTTATATATACATGTTAGTATACTTATAGAAAGATTGATGATAAAACAAGGATTAGAGTTTGAGATAGGGGAAAGAGATTATGAAGAGAAGAATAATAAATTTATAGACATAACTAATAGAATTTTTAGTCCTTTATTAAGAGAATATAATTTAAGCATTACTACTAAAGAAATATCTATAATTCAAACTATTATAGAATCAAGAATAGGAAAAATAGAATTATAAATTTAAAGGTATGACACTTGTAAATAGTGTCATGCCTTTTTTGGTTTTGTGGGTGTGACAGAAAGAAGATGAGTATGACACTAGAGTTTTGAAAAGTTTTTTTAATTGAAGAATGGCTATTTTACTGCTTTTATTGTATGCAAATTAAAATGATAAAAAGTTGGCACGTTAATTGCTAATATAAATAAGTGTGAAAATCAAATAGAGAAGTAGGAGGATAAAGAATGTACAAAATAATTATAGCAACACATGGTACTTTAGCAGAAGCATTTAAATCAACATTAAAGATGTTTACTAATGATATAGACGATGTATATTCTGTAGGTTTAACTGAAACTGGTGTTGAAGAGTTTAAAGAAAAAATAGATAACATAATGAAGAAGGCTTACGAAGATGGGAAAGAAATTCTTGTTTTAGCTGACTTATTTGGAGGAACTCCGTTCAATACAGCAATGTTAGAAATCAAGGGGAAATATAAAAATGTAGAGGTTATAGCAGGAGTTAATTTACCTTTATTAATTGAAGCAACTTTATTAAGAGGTGGAGATTTAAAAAGTTCAATGGAAACTTTAAGAACTTCAGCTCAAGATGCAATTATGATTCCACCATCATCTGCTGTAGATGATGATGATGAATAGAAAAAAATCATAGGAGGATTTTTATATGCAAATACAATTATGGCAAATCATTATTCTAAGCCTATTAGGTGGGATAGCTCAATGGGACGAAACAAATATGAAAATTGGATTTAGAAATCCAGCAATTACAGGACTTATTGTAGGGCTTATTTTAGGAGATGTAAAAACAGGTTTATTAGTTGGAGGAACTCTTCAATTAATGACATTAGGTATAGGTAGTTACGGTGGAGCAACAATTCCAGACTACGCAACAGCAACGATTATAGCAGGAGCACTTGCAATATCAACAGGTCAAGGCGTTGATTTTGCAATAGGTATAGGTGTACCAGCAGCATTATTACTAGTTCAACTTGATGTATTAGCAAGAATGAGTAATGTATTCTTTCAACATAGGGCAGAAAAATATGCTGATGAAAGAAAATATAACAAAGTAGAATTAATGAACGTTTTAGGTTTATCAACTTGGATGATTTCAAGATTTGTACCAGTATTTATTTGTTTATATTTTGGAGAAGGTTTAGTACAAACATTACTTAGTTCATCACCGGCATGGTTAATTGGTGGATTAAAAGCAGCAGGTGGAGTATTACCAGCATTAGGTATAGCTTTATTACTTAAATACTTACCAATTAAAGCTTATGCTCCATACTTAATAGTAGGATTTGTTTTAGCAGCATTCTTCAACTTACCAATGTTAGGAGTAGCTTTATTAGGGTTTGCAGTAGCTTTATATAACTTCAAAAAAGCAACTGATGCAGATGCAAAAGCAGTAAACGTAGGATTCGCAGGAGGTGCAGACGAAGATGAGTAAATTAAGTAATAAAACAATTAACAAAGTTTTCTATAGATGGTTATTCGCGTCACAAACAGCATGGAACTATGAAAAAATGCAAGGTTTAGGATATTGTTATTCAATGTTACCAGCATTAAAAGAGATATATACTAATGAAGATGAGTTAAATGCAGCAGTTAAGAATCACTTACAATTCTTCAACTGTAATATAGTAACAGGACAATTTGTATTAGGAGCAAATTTAGCTATAGAAGAGGCAGAAGGAGCAAAATCAAGAGAAGCAGTTGCGGCAATTAAGACTGGTCTTATGGGGCCTTTAGCTGGTATAGGTGATACATTATTCGGTGTTACTTTAAACACTGTATTTGGTTCAATTGCAGCTTATATGGCATTAGAAGGAAGCTCAATTGGATGTTATATGTGGATTTTAGCTAACATTGCTAAGATTATAATCAGTAGAGGGTTTATAAAAGCTGGATATAAACAAGGTGCCAAATTAGTTGCTTCGGTAGGAAATGTATTAAAAAATATTACGGATTCAGCTTCAATGCTTGGACTAATGGTAATTGGTGCTTTGATACCAACAGTTGTTAAGGCAACAGTACCGTATGTTTATACATCTGGAGAAGCTCAATTAGTTGCTCAAGAAATCTTAGATAAGATTATGCCAGGGTTAGTACCAGTAGCAATTGTTGCATTAACTTACTGGTTATTAGGTAGAAAGAAAATGAATTCTACAAGGGTTATTTTAATTCTTATCGTATTATCAATAGTATTATTTAATTTAGGAATTTTAGCATAATATTTGGAGGTTGTAATAATGAAAGGGATAGTTCATATTAGAATAGATGATAGATTAATACACGGACAAGTTGCAGCGTTCTGGACAAACTCCTTGTCAATAAGCAGAATTATGGTTGTTAATGATGAGGTTGCAGTAGATGAAATGCAAAAATCTTTATTAAGAATGGTAGCACCAGCTTCGGTTAGAACTTCTATCATTAGTAAAGAAACAGCAATTAAGAATATTTCTGCAGGTAAATATGAAGGACAAAGAGTTTTATTAATAGTTAAGAATCCTAAGGATATTTGGGAATTAAAGCAAGCAGGATTAGACATTACTTCATTTAATGTTGGAAATATGGCTGCAAAAGAAGGAACAAGATCAATAAAGAGATCAGTAAATGTTACTGATACTGATGTGGAATATTTTAATAAGCTATTAGATGCAGGAGTAGATATATCTGCCATAATGGTTCCTGATGATCCAGATTGTAAGTTAAAAGATATTTTAAAATAGTAAAGATAAATAGGAGAATGACTTTAGGTGAATGGTGAAGTAGTAGCAACGAATAGTAACATATGTAATTTCGAAGAAATTGCTAATTATTGTTCATCTTCACTATTAACTAAAAAAGTCATTCTTTTTTAGTAGGAGGATAAACCATGGTAAAAGTTGATTTAGGGAAATTAGATACTGAGAAAGTTAATGAAAATACAAAGAATATAGATAAATTATCAACATTAGATATGATCAAACTTATTAATGAAGAAGATCATAGGGTAGCAGAAGCTGTGAAAGAAGATGTGGAAAACATAGCAAAGGCTGTGGATTTAATTTATGGAAGGTTAATAAGAGGGGGAAGACTTATATATGTAGGAGCAGGAAACTCAGGAAGGCTTGGTGTTTTAGATGCTTGTGAATGTCCACCTACATTTGGAGTTGAACCTGGTGTAGTTGTTGGTGTTCTTGCAGGGGGACACAATGCTACTGTCTATGCGCAAGAAGGATCAGAGGATTTTGAAGAACTTTCTATAGAAGAGCTAAAGAAATTAGATTTAAATGAAAATGATGCAGTGGTAGCTTTAAGTGCTTCTGGTAGAACTCCTTATGCAAAAGGGGCACTAAAGTATGCAAAGGAGGTAGGGGCAGCACATATAGCTGTTAGCTGTAGTAGAAATGCAGAACTTTCTAAGCTTGGTGAGGTTGCTATAGAAGTTGTAACTGGTGCAGAAGTTATTACTGGATCAACAAGATTAAAAGCAGGTACAGCACAGAAGATGATTCTTAATATGTTATCAACTGGTTCTATGATTAAGAGTGGTAAAGTTTATGGTAACTACATGGTAGATGTAAGAGCGGGAAATCATAAGCTTGTTGAAAGAAGTAAGAAAATAATTGTTGATTGTACAGGAGTATCTAGGGAAGAAGCTGAAAAGTATCTAGAAATAAGTGAAGGGAGAGTAAAACTTGCTGTATTTATGATTCTTTCTCAATTAAACAAGGAAGAAAGTATTAAGTTTTTAGAAGAAAATGATAATACAATTTATAAAGCACTACAAGCTATAAAGTAGTTGTATGATTTTTGGATTAAAAAAAGACGCTTGGGCGTCTTTTTTTAGTACTATGGGTTTGTAGTGAACAACTAATAGTAGATGAAAAATTAATACACCTATAAATATAATTAATGGTGTCTATACCTATCACAAATTAAGAAGATACACCAAAATATATTTTTCTAGATAGATGTATTTTGTGAATTTATTGATAAAGTGAAAGATATTATTGTATAATATACAATAATATACCAAATAAGCAAAAGCATGGGGGGATGAAAGTGTTTAAAATCACTAACAAGAGATTATTGACAGAAAATATTTATCTTATGGATGTTGAAGCACCAAGAGTTGCTAAATCTGCTCATCCAGGACAATTTGTAATTGTTAAGATAGATGAAAAGGGAGAAAGAATTCCATTAACTATTTGTGATTACGATGCAAATAAGGGGACAGTAACTATTGTTTTTCAAACATTAGGAGCATCTACAAAAGAAATGGCAGAGTTAGAAGTTGGGGAATACTTTAGGGATTTTGTGGGTCCTTTAGGACAAGCGTCAGAAATGGTGCATGAAGATTTAGATGAATTAAAAAAGAAAAATATCCTATTTGTTGCAGGTGGAGTTGGAACAGCTCCTGTATACCCACAGGTTAAATGGTTATCTGAAAGAGGTATTAAAGCAGATGTTATAGTTGGGGCAAGAAATAAAGATATTGTAATTTTAAAGGAAGAGATGGAACAAGTTGCTGGAAATTTATACATAGCTACAGATGATGGATCTTCTGGATTTAAAGGATTAGTAACAGATAAAATAAAAGATTTAGTTAATAATGAAGGAAAGAAATATGATTTGGTAGTAGCAATTGGACCTATGATAATGATGAAGTTTGTTGCTTTACTTACAAAGGAATTAAATATTCCTACAATAGTAAGCATGAATCCAATTATGGTAGATGGTACAGGAATGTGTGGTGCATGTAGAGTTACTGTAGGAGGGGAAGTTAAGTTTGCATGTGTTGATGGTCCAGAATTTGATGGACATCTAATAGATTTTGACGAAGCTATGAGAAGACAATCCATGTACAAAACTGAAGAAGGAAGATCAGCTTTAAAGTTAGCTGAAGGAGACACCCATCATGGTGGATGTGGACATTGCGGAGGTGAAGAGTAATATGCCTAATATGAAGAGAGTACCAATTACAGAACAAGCTCCTAAGGTAAGAGCTACAAACTTTAAAGAGGTTTGTTTAGGGTATACAAAAGAGGAAGCAATGGAGGAAGCATCAAGATGTTTAAACTGTAAAAATCCAAGATGTGTTTCTAAGTGTCCAGTAAGTATTCAAATACCAAGGTTTATAGAACAAGTTAAATTAGGAGACTTTAAAGAAGCAGCTAAGATTATAGCAGAATCATCAGCATTACCTGCTGTTTGTGGAAGAGTATGTCCTCAAGAAAGCCAATGCGAGGGACAATGCGTTCTTGGTATTAAGGGGGAAGCTGTTGCAATAGGTAAGTTAGAAAGATTTGTGGCAGACTGGTCTAGAGAGAATAAAGTAGATTTATCTGAAACATTACCTAAGAATGGCAAGAAGGTTGCTGTTATAGGAAGCGGTCCTGCAGGTTTAACATGTGCAGGTGATTTAGCTAAATTAGGATATGATGTTACAATATTTGAAGCTTTACATGAAGCTGGTGGTGTTTTAGTGTATGGAATACCAGAATTTAGATTACCTAAAGATACTGTAGTTAAGACAGAAATAGACAATGTTAAAAAATTAGGAGTAAAGATTGAAACTAATGTTATTATAGGAAAGACTATAACAATAGACGAATTATTTGAAGATGAGGGATTTGAAGCTGTATTTATAGGTTCAGGTGCAGGATTACCTAAGTTTATGGGTATACCTGGCGAAAATTCAAATGGTGTATTTTCAGCTAATGAGTTCTTAACAAGAAATAATTTAATGAAAGCATATAAGGATGGATACTCAACTCCAATTAGAGCAGGACAAAAAGTTGCTGTAGTTGGTGGAGGAAATGTTGCTATGGATGCAGCAAGAACAGCCTTAAGACTAGGTGCTGAAGTGCATGTAGTATATAGGAGAAGTGAAGCAGAACTACCAGCAAGAGTTGAAGAAGTACATCATGCTAAAGAAGAAGGTGTTATTTTCGATGTACTTACTAACCCAACAAAAATATTATGTGATGAAAAAGGTTGGGTAAGTGGAATGAAATGTGTAAGGATGGAGTTAGGAGAACCTGATGAATCAGGAAGAAGAAGACCAGTAGAAATTAGGGGATCTGAATTTATTTTAGATATAGATACAGTAATAATGTCTCTTGGAACTTCGCCAAATCCTTTAATATCATCTACTACAAAAGGATTAGAAATAAATAAAAGAAAATGTATAGTAGCATCTGAAGATACTGGATTAACTTCAAGAGAAGGGGTATTTGCAGGTGGAGATGCTGTAACTGGAGCTGCTACTGTTATATTAGCAATGGGAGCAGGTAAAAAAGCAGCAGCAGGAATTCATGAATACTTATCAAATAAAATAGAAAACTTTAAGTAAAATAAACCCTAAATGTGATGGATTTTTAATTATATATCATATTTAGGGTTTTTTATTTAAAAAAATAAAAAAATATTTTAGAAAATAGTTAAAAAAATAACATAAATATGGATTTTATAATTAAAATTGCTATAGAAATAATTTGTAGGTTTTAAATATTAAGAAAATTATCAATAATTAGAATTAAAAAAGTGGTTGTTAAAGTTTATATAAATAGAAAAAACGTTAAATATTCTTACCAGAATCCATAAAAAGAAAAATATGGAGTATTTAAAAGAATATAAACAAATAATCTTGAATCTCAATTAAGTTTATGTAATCAACATTAAAGTGGTATATAAAACTTTTTAAGGAGTTTTATTGTTTGTATTAAGAGTTAAATGGTTAGATATCATTGTTAAATAGCCATCAATGCTAGGTATTGCCTTATTTATAAAAATTAAATATACTAGTTCAAGTACTTAAGAAAAAACAGTAAAGAAGGTTAAAAATATGGATTTTACACAAAAGAGATGGAAGCTAGCAGATACAGTACAAAATGTTATTAAATCAGAACTATTACCAGGTGCATTATTGTTAGCAGCAACTTTATGTGCATTAGTAATAGCAAATACGTCTTTAGTTAACGAATATCATCACTTTTTTGAAACTGAAGTTGTAAAAGGTGTAACAATGCATGCATTTGTTAATGATTTCTTAATGGCAATATTTTTCTTGGTTGTAGGTTGTGAAATAAAAAAAGAAATAGTTAGTGGACATTTATCAAATATAAAAAAAGCATCTTTTCCTATAGTAGGAGCAATAGGTGGAGTTACGGTTCCAGCAATAATATTTTACTTAATAAATAAAGGTACAAGCTATTCTAGTGGTGTTGGTGTACCAATATCAACGGATATTGCATTTGCAGTTGGAGCTTTTATGATTTTTAAGAAGAGCTTAAACCCAGCGTTAAAGATTTTTTTATTAACATTAGCAGTTGTAGATGATTTGATGTCTATAATAGTTATCGGGGTGTTTTATTCATCAAGTGTGAGAATGGTGCCTTTAATAATTGCAGGATTAATAATGTTTTTATTATTTACTTTAAATAAGTTTTTTAAGTGTAGAAAAGTTTCACCATATATAATTTTAGGATTATTTTTATGGTATTTTGTATATCAAAGTGGTGTTCATGCAACAATAAGTGGAGTTCTTTTAGCCATGCTTATTCCAATAGCAAGAGATGAGAAGGAAGAATGTATTTTATCCAAGATTGAACATTCCTTAAGTCCCTATGCAAATTTAATTGTTTTACCTTTATTTGCATTTTCAAATACTGCTATAGTTCTAAATTTAAGTTCTGTAACAATAGATACAATTCCGCTATCATTAGGAATTATAATTGGGTTGGTTGTAGGAAAACCTGTTGGAATAGTATTATTTACTTCAGTATTATCAAAATTAAATGTAGTAGAAAAACCGAAAGGTGTTAAGTGGAAAGAATTATTAGTAGTTGGAATGCTTGCAGGAATTGGATTTACAATGTCAATATTTGTTTCAGAGATAGCATTTGCAGGTATGAATAAGGCTCTAGATTTAGCTAAAATATCAATACTATTAGCCGCTATAGTATCATGCTTAATCGCCTTTATAACAATAAAATTATTTGGAAGTAAGAAGAGTTACGTATAACGTAGCTCTTTTTTGACATCTAGAAGAATATAAATATCCAACTTACCTTTTTACTTTTAGTTTCTAGAATATAAGTAAATCATAATAAAAAGTTGTAATAAACTACTTAAACGTATATAAAGTAAGATTATTTGATATTAATTATTAAACAATATATAATATAAATTATAATAATGAATAATATTTTTGTATTAAGAGGAAGAATATTATAAGAAATATAAGAGAAATAGGTGAAATATATGGATGTTAACAATATAGTAATTGATAATGATAAAGTAATTTTAGATGGAGTAAAGAATTTTAATATAAAACAAATTTTAGAGTGTGGCCAATGCTTTAGATGGGAAAAAGTTGGTGAGTTAAATTATATAGGTGTAGCTCATGGAAGAGTAATAGAAGTTATTCAAGAAGATGATAAAGTAACTATTTTAAATACTAATGAAGAGGATTTTAATAATATATGGTTAGATTATTTTGATTTAAAAAGAGACTATTCAGAAATTAAGGCTGGCCTAGCTCATGATGAGATATTAGGAAAAAGCGTTGAATATGGCTATGGAATAAGACTTTTAAACCAAGAACATTTTGAGTTGTTAATAAGTTTTATAATTTCTGCAAGAAATAGTATTCCTTCAATAATGAAAACTATAAAGAAGATTTCTGAAAAGTGGGGAACGCCAATTGAGTATAAAGGAAATACTTATTACACATTTCCAACTCCAGAACAATTGAAAGATGCAACAGAAGAGGAAATAAAGGAGACAGGCGCGTCTTTTAGAAGTAAATATATAGTTGATACAATAGCTAAAGTAAATGAAAATAGCTATGATTTTGATTTGGAGAGAATATCAAAACTTAATACAGATGAGTGTCATGTAGCGCTACAAAACTTCAAGGGAGTTGGATCAAAGGTTGCAGATTGCATAATGCTGTTCTCTATGAGAAAGTACTCAGCTTTTCCAGTTGATGTATGGGTAAAGAGAGCAATGATATTTTTCTATGGTGCAGAAGATGCTTCTCTAAATAAAATAAGAATATTTGCTAGAGATAAATTTGGTGAATTAGCTGGATTTGCTCAACAGTATTTATTCTATTATGCTAGAGAAAATAAAATAAAAGTTGAATAGATGGCTATATCAGTAGTTTCAGCTATTTAGAAAAGTGATTCGTCAAAAATTCGTCAAAAATATTGTTTAAAAAATTTTATTGATTAATTGAGTAGCGTTATCCATCATTTCATCAGTAACATGAGAATAAGTTTTCATTGTTTGTTCAACATCATGCCCCATAAGTTTTGCAACAGTTTTAAAGTCTACTCCACGAGATATTAATGTTGTTGCATAAGTGTGTCTAAATTCATGGATGGATAAATCATAGCCAAGCTTTTTGGTATAGTTTCTTAATAGAGCTGTTAGTCCAGAAATACATTTATAAACTATAACTCTATTGCTTATATCTATAGAGTTATGGTTTTTCCATTCTATTAATAGTTTTTTTACAGATGGAGGCAATGGTACAACTCTATATGAGTTGGCTGATTTTAGTTCGCCAAAACCAACTGTATTTCCATTAAGATTTTTCCATTGAATATCTATTGTTATAGTATTTTTATTAAAGTCTATTCTACTCCATCTTAATCCTAGAATTTCTCCTATTCTAAGCCCACACATACCAGCAAGTGAAAAAATAACTTTATATTTCATGTTTTTAGTTTTGTTAATTAGATCATCAAGTTCATTTTTTGTTAGAGCTTTTTTCTTGCTAGGTTCTTTACATACTTTAATTTCAAGTTTGTTAGCTGGTGATGATGGGATAATATTATATTTATCAACAGCACTATTAAAAATCGCTGTGATTCTATTTTTATAAGTTTTTATAGTTCCATAAGCTAATCCATTTCTTATCATGTCATCTATGCACCTTTGTAAATGTAGAGGTGTTATTTTTACAAGTTCTAGATTATATATAGGTTTAAGATATTGGAAAGCCATTTTATATAGTCTTATAGTATTTTCTTGCATATGTAGCTTTAAATGTTCTAGGTAAATATCTTTAAATTCTTCAAAGGTCAATTCTTTTAATTCTTGATTTAGATTTTTATTAGCTTTCAAGTCTTGCACAACTTTTTCTGCTACTGGCTTAGCCTCTTTTTTAGTTTTAAAACCTTGTTTTGATTTTTGTTTCCATTTCCCATTTTCATCTTTATAGGAAATTATAAATTGCCATCCTTTATCTTTTTGTCTGTAGGTAATGTTATAGTCCATAAAATCATCTCCTTTATACTTTTATCAGTTTTTATCTATATAAATATTATTTTTATATATTCTTGGTGTGTATTTTTCTTTATTCCTGGCTTTAATAGACCAAAATGCATACATTAAAGCATTATGAATTGATTCGATATCATTTTTGGATAAATCGGATATTTTATTTAATGTAATTAATTCAGCATCCCAAAATTTCTTAAAATCTCTTTTATCCCTTGATGTAACTTTAAATTTATCTGTATATTCTTTTGGTATTTTATAGTTGTTAAAATTCATAAAATTAGCTCCTTTACGAATGTATGTTCTTTTTGAATTTATAAATTAACCAGTTGAGCTAAAGGTTCATAAGGAACGTTCTTACAACTGGCAAATTCTTTTAATGTTTTTCCTTGTATTTCAATTAAATCAAACTTTATTCCAGTTAAAGCTAATGCAAAATAATTAGCTTGGCGCTCTAACTTTCCGATATTGGTATATCTAGAACTAGGTATATCATGTAGAAGTGCGTGACCTATTTCATGCCTAAGTTTAAATTCTTCATCATAACCATATAAGTCGTTTCTTATAAAAATAATTTCTGTGCCGTAGTAATTTCTATAGTATATAGAATCATTCCCTTGCAACAAGAAGGATGTACTTTCTACTTTTTCTATTTTTATATTTAAATATTTACATAGTTCATATGGACTATTGGTTTTGTATATATCAAGAATACCGTCTGCTATTTCATTAATCCATCTCATAGAATCTCACTCCGTTAAAGTTAGGTTTATTTATTTTTTTCTTTCATGTATTTATAACCTAATAATTCTGCTTGGTTTATCATTTCATTAGCAAAATTAAGAATATCTTCATCACTCATCTTGTATGGGTCAAATCCACCGTATCCAAAGATTTGATGTTTAGTAACATAAGCTCTTGCTTCTTCTGGATCAGTAAAATGTTCTGGAACTATAGGAAAATCATTTTGTATAGTCTTTAAATTTGTTTCTTTTTTTAATTCTTCTCTTTCCTCGTCAAAGAAATAGCTTATAGGAACATTTAAAGTATCAGCAATACGTTGCAATGTATCAGTCTTAGGACTTGTATTTTTTCCGGAAAGAATGTCACTTAATGTTGATTGCGCCATATTAGCTTCTTTGCATAGTTTGTATCTACTCCAACCTTTCTTATTTAGTATTTCGATAATGATATCTTTATTAAACATAACTATAATCTCCTTTATGGTTATTACTTCTATATTTCGTAGTATAGTACGGAAAAAGAGATATGTCAAGAAAAACGAAGTAATTTAAAGAAATGGAGACTTATTTTTGTTTAATAGTAAAATTTACCGAAGTATCATTATTGAAAATACTTCGTAAATATAATACTATTAAATCAACGTAGTAATACGTTAGAGGGAGGTGTGGAAATGACAATAGGGAAAGCAATAACAATATTAGCTAGAGAAAAACAAATCAGCAAATATAGGATATCTAAAATTTCTGGAATAGCACAAACAACATTGAGCGAAATAACAAATGGGAAAAATGCAAACCCAACAATAGAAACATTAGATAAAATCGCAAAAGGGATTGGGATTCCTGTATCAGAGTTGATTAAGAAGGCAGAGGAACTTGAAAAAGAGGAGGAAAAGAAAAATGAGTAATGAAGAGCTAGTGAAGAAGATGGAATTGGTTTTAGCTGAAAATGTAGTACTAAAAGAAGAAAATATAAAATTAAGAGAAACTTTGAAAACACAAAAGAATTGGACAAGCATAAGAGAGAGTTATTTAGTTCCTATATTAAGAGAGAGGTATGGGGAAGGAAAATGTATACAATCAAGTTTAATAACCCAAATAGGTAATATAGTCAAGGAGTATGTAGGTGTTAGTAGACTTACAGAAATAACTGAATCTAATTATGACTATGCAAAAGAAATTGCTTTAGCAGTAATAAATACATTAATTAAGTTTGAATGGATTCATCTTAATAAAATGCAAGAGTATTGGGGAAAGATGAATATAAATTAGGGAGGCGAATAGAAATGAATAATTTAACACCATTAGAATTTAAAAATCAAAGGATTATTACAACTAAAGTATTAGCAGAAGAGTTTGGAACAGAAGAAGGAAATATTCAAAAGAATTATTCAAGAAATGAAAAAAGATTCTTAGAAGGAAAACATTATTACAAATTAGCAGGACAAGCATTAAAGGAATTTAAAAATAGCTTACCGACTGAAAGTCTTGAACCTATAAAATTTGCACCGGTTTTATATTTATGGACAGATAGAGGAGCAGCAAGACACGCAAAAATTCTTGATACAGATGAAGCATGGGAAGTATATGAAGATTTAGAGGAAAACTATTTTAATCCTGAAGAAAAAGTAAAAGATTTGAATACCTCCGAATTAAGTCTAGAGCTTCAAATGTTTAATCAGATGTTTAAAGCTATGGCTAACAATGAATTAGAAGCAAAAGAAGCTAAAAGAATAGCATTGAATGCTAATAATAAAGCTGATGAAGTCAAGGAAGAAATACAATCTATGAGAGATGTAATTACATTAGATAGTAATGGGTGGAGAAAAGAAACAGCTACTTTAATAAATAAGATAGCTAATAAGCTTGGAGGATTTGAACATATAAGAAATGTTAGAGAAGAATCGTACAAGCTATTAAATGAAAACTATAGTGTAGATATAAACCGTAGATTAAAGAATAAACAAAAGAATATGGCACTAGAGGGTGTAAGTAGATCTAAGATAAACAAAGTTAATGTATTAGATGTAATAGCAGAAGATAAGAAATTATTAAATGGATATATAAGCATAGTTACAAAAATGGCTATAAGGTATGGAGTTGCTTAGGAGGTATGGAGCATGGAAGATTTATTAACAATTAAAGATTTAGCAAAGCATTGGAAGTGCCACGAAGAAACTATAAGAGAAAATATAAGGCAAGGAATTTTAACTCCTTGTAAAAATGTACCAGTAAAAAATAGATTTAATCCTAGCTATATAGCAGAACTTGAAGGTGTGGAGTTAGAAAGATTTTCTCCTATTCTAAAAAGAAAGATGGAGAATGAAATTGAGAAGCTTAAAAGAGAAAATCAGAAGTTGAGAGATATGATTTTAGAACAGGTGACACTAGGGACAAGATGTCTTCAAATATTAAACAATTAGGAGGTCTATATGAGAGAAAGAATAATCTATGAATGCGAACATTGTAATAAGAAAAAGTTAATTAATAAAGCACAGATGAAAAAGCATGAGAATATGTGTTGGTTTAATCCGAAAAATAGGACTTGTTTAACCTGTAGTCATTATGAATATGAACCAGGATATTTAGAACCACATCCAGAGCTTGATGGTTGTCCTTACGAGAAGATAGAAGCTTATAGATATTGTTCTTTTAAAAATGAACAACTAGATAAGAAACCAATTACTAATTGTAAAGATTGGAGAGAAAAGGAGGAAAAATAATTATCAACAAAAATGTGGATAAGCTGTTGATAAGTTGTTAGTAATAATGTTGATAACAAATAAGGAGGTACAAGCATGATAAAAGAAAATGTTGTAAGACAATTAAAAGACTTAAAAAGTGAAGCGGAATATAACCTTAGGCATGAGCCTGATAATGATGTTTGGATTGATGATTACAATGCTTTAGAAATTGCTATAAAAGCAGTTGAGAATAAAAAAGATAACCTAGGATTTTGGGTGGGATTTGGATTCTGTTCTTTATTCTGGTTACTTATATATTTTCTATATCACTTATAAAAGGAGGGGATGAAAATGATAAATGCAGAAGATCATATAGGTTTAGTTTATTTAGTTAGCTCAAGATATAAAAAATCAATACTTGAATATGATGATGTGGTTGGTTATGGAATGATTGGGCTAGTAAAAGCAGCAAAGAAATTTGATAAAAGATTAGGATATACATTTTCCACATATGCAGTGCCTTTAATAAGAGGAGAAATACTTAAAGCCATAAGGGATAAATCCGGTCTAATTGGAAGTAGAAAAGATAAACAGGAAGGGAATGCAAGTGTAGCATTACCATTTTCAGTACTTATGCTAGAAAAAGAGGAAGATAAAGACATAAGTTTTGAAATTCCCATAGGAGATACATTTGTAGATGAGATTATTGAGAATTTGGATATAAGACAAGCTATGAATAAGCTATCTGATATTGAAAAGAAGGTTTTGTTTAAGAAATATTGGGAAGAAAAAACACAATCTATGACAGCTGATGAACTAGGAGTATCACAAGCTGAAATATCAAGAAAGTTAAGAAGGGCTTTAGATAGCATAAGTTCATATATAAATGTAGGAGGGATAGCAAATTGAAGAAGCTTAAGAAATTAACAAGAGAGCAAAAGAAGTTTTTAGAGAAAGAAAGATTAAATCCTAATGACTTCTTAATAGAAAGAGCAACACCAGAAGAGTATGTATTTTATAACAAGTATACAGAAGCATTATGGACTTATGACAGAGTTAGGGGAGTGTGGCTTTAATGAGTGAAGAAACTAAAATTCTATTACTACTTAACAGTAATGCTATTAAGTGGAGTAAAAAGAGGAGGTAAGCGTGAGTAATATTGATTTAGTTCATGCAGCATATGTACAAAGAAAGGTGCAAGAAGCAGAGCGAAGAAGATGGGCAGATGTTATTAAAGAAGAAGTAGAAAAAATAAAAGGTTGCAAACCAGCCGACCAAAGCATAGAGAGCAACCATAAAGACATTATAGATAGTATACCACCAGGAACAGATTTAGACAATGACCAGTTATATGACATAGAGAGTGGACAAACTATTAGAGATTTATAGGAGGCTTTAGAAATGGCAGAAGAAGTTAAGAAACTTAATATATATCAGAAGTTACAGAGATGCAGGGTAGAGGTTCAATCTGGCGGACTTCAAAAGACAGGTAAAGGTTATTCATATCAATATTTTGAACTAGGAGATTTTCTTCCTACTATAAATGCAACTTGTGATAAGTATGGTTTATCTCCAATTTTTAAATTTGAAAAGACACAGGCATCATTAACAATTATTGATTGTGATGAACCAGATAAGAGCATTATCTTTGATACACCAATAGAAATTGCAAGTATAGCAAAGGGATCTGCAATTCAACAGATAGGTGCAACACAAACATATGCTAGAAGATACCTGTATATGATGGCATTTGAAATTGCAGAATCAGACATAGTAGATAAGGTTGAACCGGATTTAGAAAAAGAAGAAGGTTTTAAGAAGATAGGAAAAGTTCAGATTAGTGTAATTAGAGGAATCCTTGAAGAAACACAAGGAGATGAAGAAAAATTCTGTAATCATATTGGAGTTGATAGAGTAGAGGATATTTGTAATAAAGATTATCCGTTTTGTCTAAAAGAATTAGAGAAAAAGAAAGTTGAATATTATAAAAAGCAAAAAATGATAAGCGAACAGAAAAAACAACAAGAACAGTTCCAAAAAGAGTTAGAAGCTAAACAAGAAGATTTTGAATTTTAAGGGGGATATGAGAAATGAAAGAGATTCAAGTAAATACACAATTACCAGTAATAAAGACTAATTTTGAAGAAGTTAAGGAAAGTTTGATTGTAAACCTAGAAAAGTACAAAGGGATTGTAGTAACAGAAGAAAATCAAAAAGATTGCAAAGCTATGCAAAAAGAATTAGCAGGTCTTAGAAATCAAATGGATACAGAGAGAAAAGCTATTAAGAAGCAAGTTGAAGCACCAATAAAGAAATTTGATACAGATGTAAAAGAACTTGTTGGAATAATAACAGAAATTGAAAAGCCAATCAAAGAAGGTATTAAAGTATTTGATGATAGACGTAAAGAAGAAAAGAGAAAATTTGCAGATGTAAAGATATTTGAGATTTGCCAAAAGCTTAATTTAGAAAAGAAATATGCAGATCAACTTACCGTACTAGATAAGTATTTAAATTTAAGTGCTAGCGTAAAAAGTGTAGTAGAAGATATAGAGCAAAGAGCAGAAGCATTAAAGCAACAACAAAATATGGATAAGGTTAAAGCTGAAATGATTAAAGCAAATATAGAGAGTGCTTTAGAAACTGTAAATCTAACTTTAAAAACTCCATTACAATATTCTGATTTTGAGAAGTATCTTGCTTTAGGTTGGGATGGCCCAAGAATAGTAAGAGAAATTAATGAGAGAGCAGAACAAATAAGACAAGCTGAAAAAGCAGCAGAGGAAATGGCTACTAAGAGAATTGAGGAAGAAAAACAAAAAGAAGAAGTACAAATACCTATGGATTTAAAGCCAAAGGCTCCAGAAGTACCTAAGGAAGTTAAAGAAGATGAACCAAGATTATATGTAGAGCTTTATGTAGAACATAATCTAGAGGAAATGAAGATATTAAGCAAATATTTAAAGGATAAAGGGTACAAATATATAGTTCATGAGCAAGGAAAGGTAAACCCTAAGTAAATAAAGGAGTGAGCATATGTCAGAAGGGTGGTTTAAAGTCCATAGATGCTTATTTGAAAAGGCAATATGGCAACAATCAACTCCAGAGCAGAAAGTAATACTTATAACCCTTCTAGGTATGGCTAACCATAAAGGAAGGGAATGGGAGTGGCAAGGAAAGCAATTTAAAGCTGAGCCGGGAGAATTTGTAACTAGTGTTAATTCAATAATTTTACGTGCAGGAACAGGAATTACACGACAAAATGTAAGAACTGCATTAAAAAAATTAGAAAAGTACGAATTTCTAACCATGCAATCAACCAAGACAGGATTGCTTATAAAGATAGAGAATTGGGAGGTTTACCAAGGTCGAGAGTTACCAACTAACCAAGGATTAACCAAGAGCCAACCAACAGGTAACCATGACCTAACCAACCCCCAACCAACCCCTAACCATGACCTAACCACTAACAAGAATGATAAGAATAATAAGAATGATAAAGAAGGAAAAGAAAGAGAAGAAGTATCATCACTTCCCCCTCTTTCCTATCCTACTCCTTTTCATAAATTAGCTTTTGATAACTTTGGAGAGGTTAGTTATAGAACATGGTTTGATGGAGCAGATATTAAAGAAGATGGTGAGTTAATTATTATAACTGTAGAAGAGTTTAAAAAGAAGATTGTACAAGATAGATATGGACCACAAATAGCTTTATTAACTGGAAAGAAAGTAAGCGTAAAAGTAGGTGAACAGAATGGATAATGCAGAGTGCTGTTTTGTATGTGGAAGTTTTAATACAGAATTACACCATATAGTTTTTAGGTCCCAGAATAAGCAACTAGAAAATTGTGTTTTAAATCACATTAGATTATGTCCAGAGCATCACAGGGGTACTAATGGAGTACATGGTAAAAAGGGACATAAGTTAGATAAGGTATTAAAGCTACACTTCCAAAACACATTAGAGATTGTATTCTTTAAAGAGTTATTAACTCGAGAAGAAATTAAAGAAGTATTAGACATATCGGACAAGCCTTTAAATCGTCTTTTAAAGCCTTTAGTTTTACAGAAGGGTAAATATGTTAGGGAAGATATAATAAGGGCGTGCATGGGCGGTAAATTGATTGTAGAGGAGGAGAAATATTGAGAAGAGTTAGGTTTAAGATATGGGATAAAACTCGTAATAAATGGCTGACTAGTAATTGTGGTCAATTCTTATTGGATCAAAATGGAGATTTGGTATTTCATCAAGAAGGTTTAAATCCGTTGGAAGAAGTTAAGAGCGCAATTGATTATGAGATAGTCCGAGATACAGGGCTTAAGGACAAGTATGGAAAAGCGATTTATGAGGGGGATATAATCCAGTGCATGGTTAATAATAATTCAATTAAAGGCGAAGAAGCATATGTATTGGGCAAAGAAGGTTTCGGACTTGAACACATAAAGAAAGTTGTAAATTATAAAATAGAATTTTGGAGTAGCCTTTATAACTACGGATATAGAGTTAGAAATGGAAAAGCTAACTTCATGATAACTCAAGGTGCATTAAATACTATGAATGCAAAGAAAATCGGAAATATATATGAAAATCTAGAGTTATTGAAAGGTGATGTGGAATGACACCAAGAGAAAAAGCAGAATTAACTATTAAAGCTCTAGAAAAGCGTAAGAAAAATAAAGAAAGAGATTTAAATAATTATGAATCACATAGAGCAGGAGTAATAAAAGCTATCAAGTTTAGAACTGGAGTGTATAGATAGATGAATCCACAACAGATAATAAATAAAATGAATGAGTGCCTAATGGCAATGCAAAAAGGTAATATACAGTATAAATCATTGGGATTAAAGAAAGCAGTTGCAGAAGAGAAGTATAGAGTAGCTTTGCAAAAAGAAATGGCTAGATTAAAGCTAGAAGGATATAGGGTAACTATAATACCAGATATGGCTAGAGGAAATGAAGAAGTAGCAAGATTAAGACTAGAAAGAGATGTAGCAGAGGTTAATTATACAGTATGTAGAGATAGCTTAAGGTATAACGAAAAGGAGTTAGATATACTTAGAAGTCAATTAGCATGGTTAAAAGTAGAATTTAAGAATAGTTAGGAGGAAGTATAAATGAAATTTAAAGTTCAAATAGATGAGATATCAGTATTTTCACATGAGATTATAGTAGAAGCTGATACAGATTTTGAATTGGATAGAGCGTTAGATGAATTGGAGAGTAGAGGTCACCACCCAGATGATATACCATACTACTTAAACGAAGAAAATGGAATTAAAATTGTTAAGTTTACTAAGGATGAAAGTGGAGAATGTAAATTTGAATGTCCTGACTATTCAGAGTTAGATTAAAAATCCAATAAGGGGGGAGTAGGAGTAAATAAAGTTATAGTTATAGGCTCCTATTCTCAAATAATAATCAAGTGAGAAGGTGATTGCATGAAGGAAGTTATAAAAATAATTCCAGAAGATAAAAGATGTGATTTTTGCAAGAAGAGAGAAGCAGTAAAGTTGTGTGACTTCCCAGTTTATTATGGTAAAAGGCTTTGTTTTAAAGGTATGACAGAAGAAGAAATAAGAAACTGGAGTAACCATGGCACTTGTGACAAGAAAATATGTGAAAAGTGTGCAACAAAGATTGATACGGAAATAGATTTTTGTCCAGATTGTATAGAGAAGTTAAAGAAGGTGATTAAGTGACTAATAGTAAACAGAAAGGAGCTAGAGGAGAAAGAGAACTCTCCTCTAAGCTAAAAGAATACGGATATAAAACTAGGAGAGGACAACAATATTGTGGAGCTAATGGTGATGCAGATGTAGTTGGATTACCTGGAATACACATTGAATGTAAAAGAGTAGAAAGACTTAATATATATGATGCTATAAGCCAAGCTAAGGCAGATAAGAAAGAGAATGAATTAGGAGCAGTATTTCATAGGAAAGATAGGTCAGAGTGGCTAGTGACAATGACTATGGAAGAATGGATGAAATTATATAAAGGGAGTGAGATAAGTGAAGCTTAATTTAGGTGATTACAGAATAGAAAGTGATAGTAATTGTTTCTCACTATCGGCTAAAAAAACAGTACAACCTATAGTAAAAGATGGGGAAGTAGTTAATAAGGAGAATGTAGGTACACACAGATGGGTTTTAATTGGGTACTATAGCCAAGTTGATAATTTATTAAATGCAATACCAAGACAAATATTACTAGATAATGATGATCTAAAAGAGATTAGTAAAAAACTTGGTGTTCTATCTATAAAAATAGGTGGTATAAAGATGGCTTTGGAAGGAGTTATTAAACATGAATAAGGTAGTACTTATTGGAAGAATGGTTGCAGATCCAGAATTAAGATTTGCTGCAGGAAGTGGAATGGCTATAAGTAGATTTAGAGTAGCAGTAAATAGAAGAAAAAAAGAAGATGGAGCAGACTTTATAAACTGTGTTTCATTTGGTAAAACGGCTGAAACAATAGCACAATATTTTACTAAAGGTAGGCAAATAGCAGTTACTGGCAACATAAGAACAGGAAGCTATGATGCACAAGATGGAACTAAGAGATATACAACAGATGTTGCAGTAGAGAGCTTTGAGTTTGTAGGAAGTAATGGACAAGCTAGTAATCAGGGAAGTAATAACACTGATGCATTTAGTGGATTTAGTGAATTTGGTGGGTTTGATGATGTTACTCCAGCAGATGATATGGGAGATTGTCCTTTCTAGTATGGAGCAGATAGGATTTAACTTTATTAGATTAAAGGAAGACTGTACAGAACTTAATAGTAAATTAACTAAAGGCTCTGTATGGAGCTTCATATTTGAACAGGAGAATAACTACATTATAGAGCTGGATGGAGTGTATTATGGGCCATTAAAAAATAATTGCGAAAGGATATGAAAAAAGTGAAAGTAAATGATGCTGCTATTAAAGCAAAGATAAGAATTTATAGAGAACAAAGAGTATTAAAGTCTAAAGCACTAAGACAATTAAAAAGGGAATTTGGAGTTAGCGAAAAGGTGCTAGATGAATTTTGGTTAGAGGTTAAGCAAGAGAAGAAAGCACCTAAGAAAGAAAGTGTAATAAAAGATACAAAAGAAAAGCCAATAGCATCTGAGGAAATAACTGTAGGGGTTATTAAACAAAGCCTAGAAGAAGCGAAAGTACAAGCAGAGGATAAATATATTAATAAAGATTTGAAGGTGCTAAAAAGGTTACTACAGTTCAAGGTAAATATGATACTTACCAAAAGGAAGGATCTAAAGTAAAGAGTAGTAAGTTAGAATTTAATAACTCTTCTGATATAGAGGAATACGAGAAAAAACTTATAGCAGAGGAAGAAGAAATATTCTTAAAGAAAAAGACAGAAATACGTTTAAGGCTAAATGAAATCTTAGATGTAATGTTAATGGAGGTATAGAGATGTTAGTTGCAGGAGTTTGGATATTAGCAATAGGCTTAATTCTAAATTTTATAGTAGGAGCAACTTGGAATGACAGAGAAAGTAGTATTAATTATATAGACTTTAAAGATAGTAAAGTAATAGATCACATCCCAACACAGATAGAAGAACTTAAAAAGTTTGATGAAGAAGCTATAGAGTTCTTCGAAGCAGTAGTTAAGAACGATACTCTTAATGCTATAGAAGAGTATTGGGATTGCAGACAGGCTATGGAGAATAGTCTACAGATTATGGGAGTTAGTAGAGTAGATGTAGAGGAAGGTTATTACAGACATATTAAAAAATTAAAAGGTAGAGGATGGATTTTTAAGGGTTAAGGTACAAGCCTTAACACCTTAAAGGTTAATAGAATTTTATTAATGTCGTAATTGCAAGAAAGGGTGAAGTAATTGTATATGAGAATAGATATTAAAAAAATAAGGACAAGCATAATCGTAAAGACATACTTAGTTACATTTGAATATGAAACTAGAAAGGGCTATAGGAGAGAGCAGCAAAGATTATTAACGGTCTCAAGTATAGAAGATCCAGAAAAAATATTTAATAATTGGGCCAAGAACTGTAGAACAATATCTAATGCAAAAATTCTAGGTATTGTAGAAATTAAAGAAGAACAAAAGAAAATTGATTTATAAAAACATAATAACAATTCTATCAAACCCTCTTTAGAAAGAGGTTGCACAGTATAAGGTAGATTAGCCATTTACCTTATATGCAAAAAGTTATGAGGTAAAGCGTAAAACACCCTCCCTAAAGTGCTATAAAGTTTAGCCAGTAGGATAGGAACTCCCTAGAGATAGGCAAGCCTTAACCACTGTTTCCTTAGCAACTAGGCAATTTAGTTGTTAAGGTGATGGAGTTGTTAAAGAGAAAAGATTATCAACCGATTGTTGATACAAGAGAATTAGAAATAAAGTCAATAAAAAGATGTATTGAATTTCAGAATAAAGATTCAAATAAAAAGAATATATTGGCTTTTAGTGGGGGAAAGGACAGTGTTGTTGCATATTTCATATTAAAGAAAAGCGGAATTGATTTTACTCCAATTTATAGTCCAACTAGTGCAGATCCTCCAGAGTTAATATATTTCATAAGAAAAAATTTTCCTGATGTAATTTTCAATAAGTACAATAAGTGGATTAAAGGAGATAAAGCAGGAAAAGAAAAAACAATGTGGACATTGATTGGTAATAGGGCAATATTACCTACAAGGCTTAATAGATACTGTTGTGATGAGTTAAAAGAAAGAACAGGAGATAAAGGAGATACAGTATTTACAGGAGTTAGATGGGAAGAAAGTAAAGCTAGAGCAGATCAAAAGATGGTTAACTTCTACAAAGAAAAAATAATGGTAAGACCTATAGTAGATTGGAGTGAAACAGAAGTATGGTCATATATACTTCAAAATAATTTACCATATTGTGAGCTTTATGATAAAGGATTCAATAGAATTGGTTGCATTGGATGTCCTCTAGGAACTAATCAAAAAAAGGAATTAGAGCTGTACCCTAAATATAAAGATAATTACCTACGAGCTTTAAAAAAGTTCTTAGAGTATAGGGAGAAAAAAGGATTAGAGACTACTTGGAAAACACCAGATGAAGTTATGAAGTGGTGGTTAGGAGAAAGTAAAAAGCAGAGAGAACAAATAGAAGGACAATGTTCAATGTTTTAGAGCAGATATGTAGAAGGGATGAGGTAAAACATAAAGGTGGAACACATATGCATTCCACCCTAATCAATAAAAGGAGTAATCACTAATTTGGTTTAACACCATTTTATATGGCTACATAGTCTATATCATATATTTAATATATGTTATTAAACTATGGTGGGGGATAGTATTACTACTATCATTTCACCACAACTGGAGCAGAAATTAGCAAAAAGATTACTACAAAGATAATAACCTTAAATATTCTGCTAAACAGCTTAGCCATATAAGGATCACTCCTTTCAATATTCAATTAAATATATTTTATAACAATGCATTAGTAAATATAACAGGGAATTGGAGGTAAAGTATGAATAACACAGCAAAGAGAATAAAGAAGTATAAAGAGCTTAAAGCAGATATAGGTGATATAGATATAAGGCTTGAAGATAAAGAAGATAAGCAACTACTAGAAATAAGGAGAGCAAAAGAACTAGAAGTTAGGAGAATAGAGAACGCTTTAACAGTTCTCACTGATCCGCATAAGGAAATAATAGAAGAAGTACTTATAAACAATAGAAACTACTCATATATGCAAGAAAGACTTAACTTAAGCTATTCAAGAGTTAAGCAATTAGAGGGGATAGCACTTAAGAAAATGCAAAAATATCTACCTTAATAAAAATTGTAGAAAAATTATAGGTTTACTATAGGTTTAGTGAAGGAAGTCTATAAGACATATATAGGGATATACATTATAATTAATATATAAGGACAAGCAATGCTAAAGCAAATAAAAATGTCCCCTTTTAGAGCCTTAGCGTTGCTATAACTTTTATTAGGAGGTTGCAGATGTTAGATAAAGAGAGAGTAAAAGAGCTTTATTTACAAGGATATAATTCAACAGAAATAGCCAAACTCCTAAAAGCTAAAAGAGAAACAGTGAAGAAGTGCATCCAAAGAAATTTTGGGCATTTAAAAGGTAAACATGAAATTGCTCTTACACAAAGAAGAGAAGAAAAAAGAGCGATTAATAAAGAATCTACTAAGTATATATCAGACAGAAGTTTTATATTAAAGAATAGATCTATTTATAAAACTAAACCCAATGGAGATATAGTACTAGATAGAGAAAAAGCTGGAATAGTACCTTGGGATGTACCCAGGATATTAGTAAATGAATATAAATATGCTTAATGGAACTAAAGTAGAAAGCTACTAGAGTTCATTAAATATTGTCCTCCAAGAATTTAATAAAAATACCTAGTAGATTAAATCTATTGGGTATTTTATGGGGATATAGTCCAATGGTAGAACAGTAGACTGTTAATCTACATATGGAAGTTCAATTCTTCCTATCCCCTCCAAAACCCAAAAAATTCTCAATACCCCTCAAAGACACTTGTAGAAATATAGGTGTCTTTACTTTATTTTACAATGGAGATAAAATATAAGTGAAGGGGGGAGAGATTATGTCAGAAAGATATGAGAAACCAGATTATAAAGCAATGTATGGAAGTTTTACATGTCCGGATTGCGGCAGATCCACAGAGAGTGGAGATAACGTTTATGATGCTGGAAATGGCTTCTGCCAACACTGTGCATCAGAACATTAAAACAATAATGGAAGAACTCTAGAAATAGGGTTCTTTTTATTTATGTCTATAAGAGCCAGTAGAAACAAATAAGAAAGGAAGGTGTACCCCTTACACTAAGATTACCTTTGAATACTACTGGCTTAATTTAATGTAATATGAAGGAATTTACATATTTTTGTAGAATTACTCTTTTTATAAGGGGGATTGAGTAATGGAAAAAAGATATCAAATTTTTATTAGCTCTACATTTGCTGATCTTGAGGAAGAAAGAAAAGAAGTTATGGAGGCTATTATAAATTTAAATTGTTTTCCGGCCGGCATGGAGATGTTTCCGGCTACTGATATTGAGCAATTTGAATATATAAAAACTATAATAGAACAAAGTGATTACTATGTATTGGTTATTGCTGGAAGATATGGTTCTGTTGCAGAAGATGGCAAGAGTTATACTGAAAAAGAATATGAATATGCAAGAGAAAAAGGTATTCCGGTTTTGGTATTTGTGAAAAGAGATATTGAAAATATATCTGCTTCCAAGATTGATAATGATCCAAAACTTAAGGAAAAATTGATTAAATTTAGAGATAGTGCTATGAAAAATAGACTAGCGAAGTTTTGGGATGAAAAATCAGAACTTAAATATCAGGTATATGATAGCTTATCAAAAAGCATCAAGATGATTCCAAGGGATGGGTGGATTAAAGGAGATACTCCAACTAATAGTGAAACATTGATTGAGTTAGAGAAATTAAGAAAAGAAAAAAATGAATTAGAAGAGAGAATTAAATATTTAGATTCTAAGTTAGAAGAAAAAGATGAAATTAAAGATATTGCACAGGGAAACGACAAGATTACAATAAATTACATATATGATTACTATGAATTTGATTTAGACAATGAAAAAGGGGCAGTCAGCATTACATGGAATGAATTGTTTAGGGTGATAGCTCCTGAATTTGAAATTCCTAAAACAGTAGCTATTGCAAAAGATATCATAGATGAATCGATAAATAGACTAATAAATCAAAGTTACGATTCAATAGAAATTGACAAAGATGATTTTAATGTGATTAAATACCAATTTGATGCGTTAGGTTTAATAGAGCATGTAATTGGCCAAAGAAGCGAGGGTATGGCTCTTACAGATAAAGGGAGAAGGGTTTTAAAAGATATGATAATAATGAGAAAAGAACTCGAATAATGAGTTCTTTTTATTTTATATAAAAGTGAGGTAAAATAATGAATATACAAAGTAAAATAAATAAGTTATTAATGGCTCTAAAGCAAAAAGGATATTACATAAAAATAGATACAGAACAATTTTATAATGATGAAGATAAGTTAATAACTAAATACATTGTATATGATATACATCCTAAAAAGGGAGAAGTATTCTACAGTAAAATAAAAGTATTATTATACCTAGTAGATTTATATAAGAAAGTAGGTGGAGCAGATGGATAGAAAGCTTACACCTAAACAAAAAGCATTTGCAGATTATTATATAGAAACAGGAAATGCAACAGAATCTTATATAAAGGCTGGATATAATAAGAAGGGTGCTAGAGGTAATGCAGCAAGATTGATAGCAAATGATAGCATAAAACAATATATAGAAGAGCGCCTATCAAAAATAGAAGATGCAAGAATAGCAAAAGGTGAAGAAGTCCTCCAATATCTGACTAAGGTAATGAGAGGAGAAGAAAAAGACCAATTTGGTTTAGATCCTTCATTACAAGATAGAACTAAAGCAGCAGAGCTCCTAGGAAAAAGATATAGATTGTTTGTAGATAAAGTAGAGCAGAAAGTTGATGCAACAGTAAACTCTACAGCTAAATTAGATTCTATATTAAACCAATTAGGGGATGATGAAGAATAATTTCGCTAAATCTCAATTAAACGAAATTATAACAAACCATTGAAGAACCTTGGTTCTATAAATTAAAACTAAGCAATTTTAGTTTAGCATATCTAAACTTTTATAGATAAAATTAATATTTCGCGTAGGTCAACACGAAATGTATAAAAAGGAGTGATACCTAATGTCAGATGAATTTAAGTTATCTCCTAAATACAAAGACTTCTTAAAGCATAAAGCACCAGTAGAAGTATTAGAGGGTACAACAGCAGCAGGAAAAACAACAGTAGGTATTACTAAGTTTATGTTAATGGTTGCTAAGTCTAAAAAGAAAATGCATGTAATAGCAGCAAAGACAACTGGTGTAGCTGAAAAGAACATAATCCAGAAGGAATATGGAATATTAGATGTATTTGGAGATTTAGTAAGATACAATGGAAATGGTGATAAAGATAATAAGATACCTCATATAAGGTATATAACGCCTAATGGTGAAAAGATAATTTATATATTAGGATATGACAATGTGGAAAAGTGGAAGATGGCTCTAGGTTCTCAATTTGGTTGTGTGTTGATAGACGAAGCAAACACAGCAAGTATTGATTTCATAAGAGAAATATGTACTAGAAATGACTACATGATGATGACACTTAACCCAGATGATCCTAATTTGCCAGTATATAGCGAGTTTATAAATTGTGCTAGACCATTAGAAAAATATAAGAAAGATGTTCCTAGTGAAATAATGGAGCAGTTAACCAGTGAATCCAAGAAAGGTTGGACTTACTGGTTTTTTGATTTCTATGATAATGCAAGTCTTAGTGAAGAAGATATAGAGAAAAAGAAGTTAAGTGCTCCTAAGGGTACTAAGCTTTATAAGAATAAGATACTGGGACTTAGGGGAAGAGCTACAGGATTAATATTTTGTAACTTTGATAGAGCTAGAAACTTAACAAATAAAGCAGCAATAAAGAAACAAATACAAGATAAAAGAATAAAGTTTGTACAGTTTACAGCTGGACTAGATACTTCTTATTCAAGTCAATCCAATGATACTATAGCAATGACTTTCATGGGGATTACAGCTGATAAGAAGTTATTTTATTTAAGCGAAGAAACTTATAACAATAAAGATAATAAGGAAAAGCCATTAGCACCATCTGATACAGCAGTAAAGTTTGTTGAGTTTTTAGAGAGAAACAGAAAAGAATGGGGATTTGCTAGAGATGTATTTGTTGATAGTGCAGACCAAGCAACTATTACTGAACTTAAGAAATTAAAAAGGCAAAAACCTAATTTATATAACTTTATTAATTCTTATAAGAAAGTTGAGATACTAGATAGAATTAACTTCCTATTAAGTTGGATGGGAAGTGATGAAACAGAGGTATTCTATTATGTAGTTGATACTTGTAAAGAGCATATTAGAGAGTTAGAGAGTTATTCATGGAAAGAAGATAAGGACGAGCCAGAAGATGCTAACGATCATACAATTAACTCTAGTCAATATGCATGGATACCATTTAGAAAGATGATAGGAGATTACAAGGAGGAGTAAAATGGGTTTATTAGGAGGGATAAAGAATATGCTTACTAAAGCAGCAACAAAGTTTTTAAATGTTCAACCAGCAAGCCAAGGAAGTATAACTATACAAGAAGCTTATACATATGAAACTAATCTTATAAGGAATAAGCTATGGTATAGAGGTGAAGCTTATGAATTAGAACAATTTTTTAAGAATATATCAAGTGATCCAGTTAATAAAGCTAGATTTTGGAGTGCTGTACCAAGTAAGGATTTAATGATAAGAAAGATACATTCTGGTATGCCTGCTATGATTGCTGACAGATTAAGCGATATAGTAGTTGCAGATATAGATAGTATTGAAGTAACAGGAGAAGAAGCTAACAAGGTATGGGAAGAAATAAGAAAAGACAATAAGTTTGATGATAATATTGGAGATATAATCACTAAGGTATTAGTAAATGGGGATGGAGCATTTAAGTTATCTATAGATACAGATATATCTGACTATCCAATTATAGAGTTTTTTGAAGGTGACAGAGTAGAATATGTATCTAATAGAGGAAGGTTAAAAGAAATAAAATTCTTTACTTACTATATCAAGGATAATAAGAGATATAAGCTTATAGAGATTTATGGTAAGGGATATGTTAAATATAACCTAGTAGATGATAGAGAGAATGAAGTTCCTTTAAGTATTTTAGATGAAACTAGAGAATTAGAGGATGTAACATTTAATGGTGACTTCATAATGGCAGTGCCTTTAATGTTCTTTAAATCTCCTAAGTGGGAAGATAGAGGGAAGAGCATATTTGATAATAAATCAGATGCCTTTGATGCATTGGATGAAGTTATTAGCCAGTGGATAGATGCTATAAGAGATGGAAGAGTACAAAAGTACATACCAGAGGATTTAATACCTAGAAATCCTAGCACAGGAGAACCATTAAAGCCTAATTCATTTGATAATAAGTTTATTGCAGTAGGTACAAGCCTTGCAGAAAATGCTAGTAATCAAATTGATATGAAGCAAGCTGATATTAATTACTTAGCTTATGTAGAGAGTTATGCGAATGCTATTGATATGTGTTTACAAGGTATTATAAGTCCTAGCACATTAGGAATAGACCTTAAGAAAACAGATAATGCAACAGCACAGAGGGAAAAGGAAAAGACTACTCTTTATACTAGAAATAAGATAGTAGATATGCTTACAGAGGTAATACCAGAGTTAGTTGGTATAGTGCTTAAAACAAATGATGTACTTAATGAGAAAAATCCAGGAGAGTATGAGGCATCTATAGAATTTGGAGAGTACGCAAGTCCTTCATTTGATACTGTAGTAGAGATAGTAGGAAAGGCTAAGAGTTATGGTATTATGTCCATTGAAAAAGTAGTAGATGAATTATATGGGGATACAATGACAGATGATGATAAAGCTTTAGAAGTACAAAGAATAAAAGAGCAAAATGGAATGATAGAAGCAGAAGAGCCTAAAGCAGTATATGATGAAGATTATACTGATAATCCAGAGGATGTGGATTTAGATGGCGAAGAAGAATAATCCTAGTAAATTAGGAGAAATACTTAAGAAGATAACTAAGAAATCCATACAGGATGAAGCTATTAAGGAAAGAGCAAAGTCTTATGATGTTAGAAAGATATTCGAGCAAATGGAGCTTGATTTAATTTCTAGTATGCATAGGGCTTTTTATTTTCATCAATCAGAACAGGCTAAGGAAGGCTTTGAGTGGGAGCAATGGCAACTAACCAAGCTAAGAGAGATGGAGAAGTATAGGAAAAGGAATAAGGATATAGTAGATAGTTATTCTAAGCCTATACAGCAAGCTATAGATAGAGAACTAAGAGGTAACTACAGTAAAGGACAAAATAGATTTAAGACATTCTTAGATAAGGTTAAAGGCTTCTTTGGATGGAAGAGTAAAAGCCATTCGTCTATAGAATTTCCAGAGGATATACAAGAAGTACAAACAGTACGAGAGTATATTCATAAAGAGCTAGGAAGGCCTGGAGCAGTTCCACAAGAAACAAATTTCTTTGGAGTTAATGATAAGAAGTTAGAAGCTTTGATTAAAACAGTAAACGAAGACTTAAATAAAGCTCAATATTCTGTCTTAAGAAAGATGGATGATGTATATAGACAAACTATATTCAAAAGCCATATGTACTTACAAAATGGAGTTAAGACATTACCACAAGCTATAGATATGGCTACTAAGGATTTTCTTGCTAAAGGAATAGATTCTATAACATATAAAAATGGTGCTAGAGTGAATATAGCTTCTTATGCAGAGATGTGCTTAAGGACAGCTAATCATAGAGCAACATTGTTAGGAGAAGGAAAGAAAAGAGATGAATATGGTGTATATACTGTAGTTGTAAGTGCACATGCAAATACTTGTAAGATGTGTGAACCATGGCAAGGTAAAGTATTAATTGATGATGTATTTTCACATGGTACTAAGCTAGATGGAGATTACCCATTATTAAGTGAAGCTGTAACAGCAGGATTATTACATCCTAACTGTAGGCATTCAATAACAACATTCTTTCCTGGTATAACTAATCTTCCTAAAGTACCAGATGGTAAGGAAGCAATAAAGCTATATGAAGCAGAACAAAAGCAAAGATACCTAGAAAGGCAGATTAGAAAGTGGAAAAGGATTGAAGCTGGTACAGTTGATTTAGAAAGTCAACAAATGGCTCATAGAAAAGTCAAAGAGTTAAGTAAGGCTTTAAAGGATCATTTAGAAAAGTATAATCAGCTTAGAAGAAACTACAAAAGAGAAGAAGTACAAGGAATTAATGGCAAGTCTCTTAAGAACCATGAAGAAGCATTGAGAAGTAGATACGAAAGTGCTAAAATAGAAGAAAAGAGAAAATTTGTAAAATCAGATAATCAACCAAAGAATATTCATATAGGAAAACAAGGAAAGCATATATTAGGACATAACAATTATATAAGTGGTAGAAGTTATTTAACTATATCTATAGAAGAAGTTGAAGAATTAATAAAGAAGTATGCTGGTACAGGAAAATTTGAATTACAACGTAATGGAGAGGTCAAGAATAAAGAATTAATAGAATGCAATAAGAATATTGGTGTTAATATAAACAATGAAACTGGAGAGTTAACAGAAACTAATAGATTTTATATACACTATAGTAAAGATGGTGTCCATATAGTACCAACGTTAAAAGGAGTTGAAAAGAAGTGAAATCATTAAAAGAATACTTCAATAAGAAAGTAAGGATATTAGATATAGATAATAAAGAGTTTAAGGGGTATGTAACAACATATACTCCAGCAATAGATAGTGAAGAAGAATTGGAAGAGATATCTATATTGGATAAGAGAGATAATTTAATAGGATTTAATGAAGAGGAGATAAAGCTAATAGAAGTTATGTAAGAGAGCACTTACTTTGATAAAGAGTAGGTGCTTTTATTATGCTTAAAATTAGGAGGGATAGTATGCAAACACTACAAATAATAGTAAATGTTTTTCTAATAGTAATATTAATAAAATCTATGGATGTAAATATTAAGAGAATTAAATCTAACAATGAGGTTATTAAAAAAGATAATGAAATTCTACAAGCTCAAAAAGAGTTGAAAGAAAAGCTTATCGAAAGAAATGAGATAGCTAGAAAGACACAAGATGAAATTACTAAAGTAAAAGAAAATTGCGAAGAGCTAAAGCTTAATGTATCTCTTGATTATGACTATTTAACAGAAGAAGTTATAAAGAGAATTAATGAAAAACAGAAAATAAATACAAAAGTTTTTATTAATGTTTAGGAGGTAACTATGGATAGAGAAATTGTTATTGTAACTAAAGATGGATTTAAATTCACATATAGAGGTGAAGAAGCGAAAGGGATAGAGAATAAAATATCTTCTACAGAAGATGGTTTAGTGTCTTTTGGTGATTGTAACTTAGTTATACCAATGGAAAATTTAAGTTATTACTGGTGCCATTAAAGTCTTAGGAAACTAAGGCTTTTTATTATGCCCAAAACATGCTTAAGGCTTTAAACTGTGCGTGGCAATAACAGCCGACAGGCTATAAATGGAGGTATTTTATGTTTATAACAAATTGTAATTTAAGAAAACGCCTAGGAATGGGTAGATTACTCCAAGCAGATGGAGGAGACGGCACAGGAGGTGCTGGTGGTAGTGAAGGTAATCCAGAAGGTGGTGAAGGTTCTGGGGAAGGTGAAGGCGATAAAGGTGGAGAGCCTAAGACTTTCACACAAGAGGAATTAGATGCCATAGTAAAAGATAGGATTGCTAGAGCAAAAAAAGGTCAACCAAGCAAAGAAGAGTTAAAAGCTTTTAATGATTGGAAAGAAAGTCAAAAGACAGATGAAGAAAAGAGGAATGAAGCTTTAACTAATGCTGAAAAAGCAAGAATAGCAGCAGAGGAAAAAGCTACAGCACTTGAAGCAAAGGTTACTTGTTTATCTAAAGGGGTAAATGCTACTTCTGTAGATGATGTAGTGGTACTAGCTAAAGCTATGGTTACAGAAGAAGTTACTATAGAACAGGCTATTGATAAGGTACTAGAAAAGTATCCAAGCTTTAAGGGAGAACAGCAAGAAGATAATAAAGGCTTCAAGGTTGGCGCTGGTAGTCAAAAACAAAAAGAAAATCCAAATGATGCTTTAGCAAGAGCATTTGGTAATAAATAATTTTTAAGGAGATGATTTTAAATGGCAGTATATGATTATGCTGAAGATTTTAAACAAGAATTACAACAAAAATATGAAAGGGAACAAACTTCAAATGATTTAGAGAACTCTAATCCACAAGTTAAGTTCATTAATGCACAAACTATTAAGTTACCTAATATCACAGTAAGTGGATACAAGGACCATAATAGAAACTCAATGGGATTTAATACAGGAACTATAGATAATGAGTGGGAACCAAAGAAACTAGCTCATGATAGAGATATAGAATTTGCTTTAGATCCAATGGATATAGACGAAACCAACTTAGTATTAGAAGTAGCTAATGTTCACAATACATTTGAAACAGAACAAGCTATACCTGAAAGAGATTCTTACAGATACTCTAAGTTATATGCAGAAGCCAAGACATATGCTTCAAATGGTGCTGTAGTAGATACTACAACATTAACAACTGCTAATATTTTAGATTGGTTTGATACTCAAATGGAGAAAATGGATGATGCAGGAGTACCATCAGAAGGAAGAATACTTTATGTTATCCCATCAATTCATAAGATGCTTAAGCAAGCAGAAGGCTTAACAAGAAATGTTGATGTTAACAACAATAATGGAAATATTGATAGAAGGGTTTATTCTTTAGATGATGTAAAATTAAAGAAAGTACCATCTAGCAGAATGAAAACTAAGTACAACTTTACTAATGGTTGTGTTGCTGCTGAAGATGCAAAACAAATATACATGATCCTTATTCATCCTTCTTGCCAAGTTACTAGAAGAAAATATGCTTACATGAAGTTATTTACTCCTGGTACTGATTCAAGAACAGCAGATAAGTATGTATATCAAACTAGAGAATATGGTGATACATTCTTAATCAAGAATAAGGCTTGTGGTATTGCTATTAATGCAGAAGCAGAGGCATAGGAGGGGTAATATGAAAGCAACAAAGGGAAATAAGGTTTATACAATAGATGAAACTCAAAAGGCTATGTATCAAGCACAAGGCTATGACATAGTAGGTGATGATGGAAAGATTGTTCAATATGGTGCTGGTAAAACAGTAGCATATGAAGAGTATAAAATTTTAGAAGAAAAAGCAAGTAAACTTGAAAAGGAAAATAAGAAGTTAAAAGATGAAATTAAGGAGTTAAAGAAGGGTGCTTAATAGAAGTAGCCTTCTTTTAGTTTAAGGATGTGATTAAATGTCCTATGTAGACAAGACATATTATAATAATTCCTTTGGAGGGGTAATCCTTCCAGAGGAGCACATAGAAAATAAGCTTGAAAGAGCAAGTGATCAGATAGACACACTCACTTATAACAGGATAGTAGGAATTGGTTTTGATAACCTTACAGAGTTCCAAAAGGATAAAGTACAAAAGGCTGTATGTATCCATGCTGAATTTATAGAGCAGTATGGAGAATACATTAATATGCCTTTAAGTGCCTTTAGTGCTGGTAGTGTTAGTGTAAGTTTCAATGCTGAGAAGGTGAATGGAATAACCACTACACAAGAAGTATTAAATTATCTCAAGCAAACTGGATTAACTTGTAGGAGGTTATAATATGGGATTAAAACTACCATTCCCTACATGGTTAGCTAACACACCTATAGAGGTATGGTTTGAAGGAACTAATACAGATGGAGATTATGAGGAAAAGAAAATCTTTGAAGGTAAATGTATCTATACAGATAAGGCAAGGCAAGTTCTTAACGCTGAAAGGCAACTAATAACTCTTAGTGGTAAAGCTGTTATAGAAGGATCTATTTATGATGGACCATTTGAAGGTTATGTAATAGTAAATAAAATAAAGAAAAAGATTTACTCTATAGAAAGACCTTTAAATCCAGATGGAACAGTATTTAGTACGGAGCTTAACTTACAGTAATGGGAATTAGAGTATCTGTAAAGATAGATAATATTAAGATAAACAAGCTAATTGAAGCACATAAAAAAGCATTAGAAATGACAGCAGATGCAGTATTAAGTGATATAAGAACTAGTCAAGTTGTTCCTAAAGATACAGGAACATTAGAGGGTGATGGTTCTTTTGTAGATAAGTCTGAATTAATGAACTCTATAGCAAGAATTGTCTTTGATACTCCATATGCACGTAGGCTTTACTGGCATCCGGAGTATAACTTTAGAAAAGATAAGAACCCTAATGCTAAAGGTAAGTGGATGGATGATTACTTGTATGGAGAAAAGAAAGAGTTTGTTAAAGATACTTACTCTAAATTCTTTAAGATGCTAAGTAAGGGGCTGATACATTAATGTTATTAAGTGAGATAAGAGAATATTTAAAAACTAAAGTAGAAAGCCCTCAATGGTACTTAAATAAAGTAGGAGATAAGGAACAGAGTATAACAATTTATAATATTACTGGTCCTGCTCCTATTATAGCTATAGGTGGTTTAGAGAATACAAGCTATACTACTAAGGCTATTTCTATATTAGTACATTGGGGAAAGAATAGTGATGAAGCAGAGAGAAAAGCACAAGAAGTTTATAATGCTTTATTTGGTCAAAGTGGTTCAATCGGAGGTAAGATCGTCAAATTATTTAAGATGAGAACCGATAGTCCTATTTATATAGGAACTGATACAGAAGGCATTATTGAATATGTAATAGAAACAATAATTAATTATGAAAGGTAGGTAATAGAATATGGCTTTTAGTGGAGTATTTCCAGTTTATAATCTTATTTTTAAGATTGGAACTAAAGGAAAAGCAAGTGCAGAAGAAGATATGGTATCAATTGCACAAATGGAAACTTTCTCACTTTCAATTGATGGTACAGTAGAGGAATGGACAACCATGAGTGAAGCTGGATGGTCTAATAGTTTAATGACTGGTAAGAAATTTACAATAGGTCTTAATGGGAAAAGATGTGTAGGAGATAAAGGTAATGATTATGTAGCAGATATAGCTTGGAAGGATGGATTAGATTGTTCTACCAAGGGAGAAATAGAGTTTCCTGATGGCTCAAAATTAGCATTTAATTGTGTAATAAATGTTAAAAATATTGGTGGAGCTGATTCAACTAATGTTGCACCACTTGAATTTGAAATGATTGGAGATGGAAAACCAACATTAACACCTGCACCAAGTTTGCCAGCATAAAGATTAAGTGCTACTAGTTAATTCTAGTGGCACTATTTTATTAAAAGAAAGGAAGATATAAATGGCAAGAGTTTATGATATTATTAGTAGATTAGAGAATGGTAATCAAAAACCAGTAGTAAAGATTGACACAGATCATGAGTTTAAAATAAATAATAGTAAAGCTGCTGCTTTCAAATTAATGGCTTTAATGGATGATAATAAAGTAAAAGAAAGTGAAAGATTAGAAGATATAATTAAAATAGGATTAGGAAAAGAAGCTTTTGAGTATATTGAAAGTTTAGGTTTAAGTATGCCTAGTTATAACTTAATTATAAATGCGATAATGGCAGCTATAGGTGATGTAGACATAGAAGAGATAGAAGCAGAAGCAAAGAAGGAAAAAAAGAAGCCCAGAAAATAAGTGGTATGATATATTTGAGGATTGGGACTTAATAGAAGCAAGTTTTGCAATGCAATATGGTATTAGATTAAGAAATGAACCAGAAATGTCTTGGAGTGAATTTCAAACTTTGCTTATAGGAATTATGCCTAAAACGCCACTGGGGCAAATAGTCAGCATTAGAAGTGAAGAAGATAAAGAAATGCTTAAAAATTTCACTGAAGAGCAACATAGAATTAGAAACGAGTGGAGAAATAGAGTTAATCCTATAAGGGATATGTCTGATGAAGAAAAAGAGGAAGAAGTAAAAAAAGTGCTAGAAATATTTTCAAAAGCTTTTGGATAATATATACTTTAATTAACACAATTGTTAATTGGAGGGGTATATATGGATGAAATTTTAATCAAAAGTGTTGGTAAAAAGGTAATTGTTAGCGCTAATGAAATCATAATAAAGAAAACTATAGGAAAAGATATAGAAATACCATTAAAAAATGTTAATGATATAAGTTACACAGAAGGAATGTCTAATAAGGCAGGTTTTCTATATATTTATTTTATTAATGGTAATGAGGAAGTTAAGAAGGAAGAAATTCCATTTAATTATGTTTATAATGACATTGTAGAAGAAGTTGTTAGAGGAATATTAAATCATTTAAAAAATCCTGATGAAGCCTTAGTTATTGAACAAAAAGAAAAAGTAGGTCTTTTTAAACAAGTTAATAAGGAAGCTAAAAAACAATCTATAGAAAAGGCAGAACAAAAAAAAGAAGAAAAAGAAAGATTGCTTAAACTACAAAAGGAAGGAATACCATACTGTCCTAAATGTCATAGCACTTCTTTAACTACTACCAATAAAAAGTTAAGTGTTGGTAGAGCAGCAGTTGGAGGAGCATTATTAGGAGGAACTGGTGCAATACTTGGAGGATTGACAAGTAAAAAGGTTGAATTATTATGCATGAATTGTGGGCATAAGTTTAAACCTGGTAAAAAGTAAATAGTAAGAAATTTATTAAACACTTAGTTTTATACTAGGTGTTTTTATTATGTATTAAAAGGAGGGATAGTATGAGTGAGAGTGTAGGAAAGATTAGTCTTGATTTAGAGATACAAAGTGATATTAGCAAACAAGTAAATACAGTAGCCAATCTAATAGGTAAAAATCTAAAGACTAGTCTTAATAGTGGAATAAAGGGAGCTCTTGGAAATGTAGATAAGATTGCGAAAAAGAGTGTAGATAATATTAGCAATTCTATTAATAATAGTTTGAAGAGTTCAATGGGTAAAATTAAAAATACTATGCAAGCTGTATTTAATAGCTTTAAGAATTTTAAATTACCCACTTTTAACTTTCCTAAACCACCAAGTGTATCTATGCCTAAAACAGCAGACATCAGCTCTACAATAAGTAGTAGAGGACCACCAGTAGACATGAGTATGTTAACAGCACAAATAGAAAATGTATCTAGGTCTTTAGATAATACAAATGCAAGAATAGAGCAACAAAAGGTAAAATTAGCTCAATTAAGAGAAAGCTATAACCTTTGTGTTAATCCTACAAGGAAGAATAAGTTTCAAGAACAAATTTTAAAAACGGAAGCTAATATAAATAAGCTTATAGCCACTTCTGATAAATTAGGATTTAAGTTGAATGATTTAGATGCTAAATTTGCAAAGGCTAGCAATAGTGCTAAAAGTACAAGCAATAGTATAAATGCTATAGATAGTGCTGCAAAGAAAGCAACAGACTCTTTTAAGTTATTTGGAAATAGTACAAGTAAAACTAACAGAGCTTTAGGTCAACATAGAAGTAATATAGGAATAATAGTTAGATCTATGTTTACTTGGGGGATAGTTTTTCCTTTAGTTCTAAGAGGATTAACAGCATTAGCAACAGCGATAGGACAAGGCTTAATGACTAATCAACAATTTGCTAATAGTTTTAATCAAATTAAGACTAATATGATGGTTGCGTTTACTCCTATTTTACAAGCTATACTCCCTGCTCTTAATACATTAATGGCAGCACTAGCAAAAGCAACTACATATATAGCTAGTTTTATAAGTGCTATATTTGGTAAAACATATCAACAGAGTTACCAGGCAACACAACAACTTATAGATGCAAAAGTAGCTATGGGTGCTTATGGAGATAGTGCAAAGAAAGCAGCTAAAGATGTTAAAGGACTTGCTGCGATTGATGAGATTAATACTCTAGGTGCAACTAATGCAAATATAGCAGGTGGAGGAGCAAATAATAAAATACCACAATTAGTAGCACCACCAGTAGATACAAGCGCTGTTGATAGTGCTATGAAGGGTTTAGTCGATAGAATTAAGTCATATTTTAGTGATATTAGTTTTACCCCGTTAATAAATTCATTCAAAAATTTAAAGAGCTCTATAACTCCTATAGTAAATAACTTGGCAAAATCACTTAAATGGTTTATGGATAAAATTCTTAAACCACTTACAAAATGGACTATTGAAGATGCATTACCAGCATTCTTTAATTTGTTATCATCTGCATTAAAAGTACTAAATCCTATACTAGAAGTTTTTATGGATTTAGGAGCTTGGCTATGGGATAAATTCTTACAACCTATAGCAAGTTGGACAGGTGGAGCGATAGTATCAGTATTAAATGGATTAGCTGGTATTTTAAGCAATATTGGAGCATGGATAAGTGAACATAAGCCATTAGTAGAAGATTTTACGCTAGTGTTAGGAAGTTTTGCAGTAGCATGGGGAGTGGTTACAGGAGCAATTAAATTGTGGGGGATAGCAGTTGGTATTTGGAATACTATTGGAGCGATAGCGACAACAGTCACTACTGGATTTGGAGCAGCAATGGCAGCTATAAATTGGCCTATAGTTATAGCAGTAGCTGCTATAGGATCAATTATTGCGATAGGTGTATTACTTGTAAAGCATTGGGATGTAGTTAAAGCAAAAGCTATTGAGGTATGGGATTCTATAAAGGAAAAGTTTAACCAGTTTAAAGAATGGTTAGGTAATGTATTTGTTACAGATTGGTCTCAAAAGTTTGGATTCCTAGGAGATATAATTAATGCTTATTTAGCTAATATAAGGAATGTATTTGACTCTGTTAAAAGAATTTTTGGAGGGATTATAGATTTTATAGCCGGAGTATTTACTGGTAATTGGAAGAGGGCTTGGCAAGGAGTACAAGATATCTTTGGTGGTATAATGAATGGCTTACAAGCCCTTGTAAAAGCACCTTTAAATGGAGTTATAGGATTAATTAATGCTGCAATAAGTGGACTTAATAAAATAAAATTACCATCTATAGATATACCTTTCTTTGGTACTGTTGGAGGATGGGGATTTAATATAGGTAAAATACCTTATCTAGCTAAAGGTGGTATTATAGACAATCCTACACTTGCAATGGTCGGAGAAGCTGGTAAAGAAGCTGTAGTGCCACTAGAAAATAATACGCAAGGCTTAGATTTGTTAGCTGCTAAACTTATGGAAAGACTAAGGGGAACCAATATATCTGACAGTGATAAAGATAGAGCTATAAACATAATACTTAAGATTGGAGATTTAGAATTTGCTAGAGTTCTAATAGATAGTATAAACAAGATAACCAAAATGAATGGTGGAGAATGTTTAATAAATATATAAGGAGTTGGTATAATGGCTTGGTTAAAAATTAATGGAGTAGAAATGCCTGCTCCTTTACCATATGAGCCTACTATAAGTGATATAGATAGCAATAAGACAAGTAGAAATGCAAATGGTAGATTATACAGAGATAGAATAGCAACTAAAAGAAAGTTGCCTTTAGAGTGGGGGATATTAACAGATGCAGAATGTAAGAAAATACTTAATGTAGTATCTCTAGAAGAAGTTACAGTGGAGTTTTTAGATCCACAGAAAGGAACTATTACGTGCACAATGTATGCAGGGGATAGAACAGTTAAAAGTATTAATACAAGTTCCGGAATACTATGGAAGGGACTTAAATTTAGTTTAATAGAATGTTAGGAGTGATTATTTTGAAGTTAAGTAATGAAAGATTAGTAAATAGTGTGGGAGTTCTAAGTAAATTAACAAACTTAGAACTCCCTATTAAGTTAAGTTATGCTTTTTCTAAGAACATAACTAAAATAGATACTGAATTAAAAGTTTATAATGTTGAAAAAAGAAAGTTATTAAATAAGTATGGAGAGAAGGATAATGAAGGTAACTTAAAACAAAACGAAAAAGGAGAAGTTACTATTCTAGATATAGAAAACTTCAATAAAGAGATTGCAGAGCTTCTACAATGTGAAAGTGAAATAGATATACATTTAATAGATCTAGAGAAGGTTGATGCAAAAATAAATATTACTCCTGGTGAGTTGATGATTATAGATTATATGTTTAAGTAGTCTAACCTAAAATATAGGAAAGGAGGTTAGAAATGTATACTACAAGTACAGCATATAAGACAGAGATACAAAAGAGGGTTAGATCCTTTGAATGTAGAGTTACTATAGGGGATAGGGTATTTACTAATAATGAGGTACAAAGTATTGATTTAAATGGTGGTATACAAGATGTATTTAGTATAGGAAATACCCCTTCTGTGTGCTTAGAATTAGTTTTAAGAAATACTACAGATACTATTTTTACTACTAATTCAGTTAAGGTTGAGATTGGTCTTAAAATAGGAAATACAATAGAATATGTTCCTTTAGGTATCTTTAATGTAGAAGATATTAAAAAGGATGATTATACTACAAAATTTACTTGTTATGATAATATGACCAAGTTTGAAATTGCTTATTTTAGTTCTTTAGGAGATAATCCTACACTACAACAAGTAGTAAATGAACTAGCAACTAAAACAGGTGTACAATTTACCGGAACCCTTCCAGCTTATAATGTTAAGAAGTTGGAAGGGTTTACTTGTAGGGAAGTATTAGGATATGTAGCTTCTTTATGTGGTGGAAATGCTTTAATAACTAGAGATGGTAATTTTACTATAGTTTATCCTACAGATATATCTAGAGATGTTGGAGAAGGAGTATTTGACCTACAGCGGGATGAGGTTAAATACAAAGTAGGAAAGATAACTTGTCAAATAAAGGAGCAAGAAACTATTTCTAAAGGGTCTCTAGGTATAGATAACATGGAATTAAGCTTTGAGAATCCTTGGGTAACAGAAACAATCCTTACTGATATTTATAATAGGCTAAATGGATTTAACTATTTAGGTTATACAATGAAATGGCAAGGTGATTTAAGCCTAGATATAGGAGATATTATTACTTATACAGATGTAAAAGGAGTAACAAGAAAGCTACCTATACTCTATAGAAAATTATCCTATGATGGTGGATTAGATAGTGAGTTAAGTGCTAAAGGAGAAACAAAGAATAAAAATTCTTTTAATTCTAGTGGAGCTATTGGTAAGAAGGTAGAAAGAGTAGTAACTGAATTAGCTATAGTAAATAAAGCGTTTATAGATTATGCAAATATAAATGATGCAAATATAAAGAACCTACAAGTAGAAACAGCAAAGATACACAACTTAGAAGTAGAAACAGCCAATATAAATAACATATTAGCTGGTAATATTGGCTCTGGAAGTATACAAACAATACATTTAACTGGCAAGAATGTAGTTATAGATAATGCAGTTATAAAAAGTGCAATGATAGATAGCTTGGATTTAAGCAAGTTAAACGCAGGAACTATAAGCACTAATAAATTTACTATAGCTTCTACAGATGGAGCAATTAGCTTAGCTGGAACTACTATGCAATTTAAGGATAAGAACAATAAAGTTAGAATACAGATGGGTAAAGATACAGCAGGAAATTTTAATTTTATTGTCAGAGCAGAAGATGGAACAACAACATTAATAGATGGTTATGGAGTTAAAGAAAAAGCTATCGCAGATAATCTTATCGTAGAAAGAATGATAGGTGAAAATGCGGTAGGAGAAAAGCAGATAAATTACTCTAGTCTTATAACCGGTATTAATAAGGATGACAATACTTCTTTAATTAAAGCTAGTAAAGTAGCAATAGATTTAGAAGGACAATCTTTAGAAGTTGCTTTTAGTAACCTTAAATCTAATGTAGATAATATAGAAATTGGTGGAAGAAATTTATTAAGAAATACAGCATTAGAAAAAGATACATCTTATTTTAATCTAGCATCGGGGGTAACTAGGGACACAACAGTAAAATGTTTTGGAACTAATACATTTAAATATGATGTAACAGGGCTCACCGCAAATGCTTGGAGGTGTGCAGATTCAGCAAAAGTAAACGTAATAGAAGGAGACAAATATAGTGTCTCTGCATATGTGAATGTAGCGAACGATTCTGTAAATGATACTGCAACTTTTGTATTAGAGATACAATGGATTAATTCTACTGGAACTAGGATTTCTACTAGTGCAAAAGGGGTAGATAGAAACATAAGAGATAAATGGCAGATAGTAAAATGTGAAGGGAAAACAGCTCCTACTGGTGCTGTAAAAGCTAATTGTAGAGTATATGTACAGATGAATGGTAAGTGTTGGGTAGGTAGACTTAATTTCGAGAAAGGAACTAAATGCACTGATTGGACACCAGCACTAGAGGATGCTGACCAAGTAACCCAAAGTTTGCAAACACAAATAAATGCAAACATTAAAGGAATAGAGACATTAGTAAAAGATACTACTATAAAGCAAGGTAATAATACAGTAAAACTACAAGATTTTTATAGTAGCTTTATACAAACTAAAGGCGAGATAAGTCAAAAGGTAACGCAATCTGAGGTCGATAGCAGCATTAATAAATTAGAATTAGGTGGGATTAATCTATTTGTTAAAAAGACAGCTACAAAAAATAAATATCTTAATAGTTCAGGTGTTGAAGTTTATGAAACTAATTGGTTTTATACTGACTATATAAATGTCGAAGGTATAAAAAATCTAATAGCTAGTGGATATGTTAATTTAGGGTTAGCTCCGTCTACATGCTACTATGATGCCAATAAGAAATTTGTTAAAGGAATTAATAATAATGGACAAAGTTTATCTAAGCTTATTACTATTGATCCAGGAATAAGTTATATTAGATTTAGTTGTGACATTAGGGGATTTGACACTCTTAAAATAGAAAAAGGTACTAAATCTACAAGTTGGAGTCCTGCTCCAGAAGATTTAGAATCACGTTTTAATTCAGTTGAACAAAAAATAACAGCTACTGCACTAACAACTACAATAACAGAAGCTATTAACGCAGGTACTAATTCTTTAACTACAATGCAATTCGTTCTAGATAAGAATGGGACAACAATAAAGAATGGTGCTTTAAAAATACTTAATACAACTGGAGATACAGTATTCAATGTAGATACAGATGGTAATGCTCTCGTAAAAGGAAATTTAGAAACCCACCAAGGCTCTACATGGGCGATAAAAACAAACAGAACTGTACTACTGTTTAATGATTGGGAAGGAGGAATTGATAAAGCAATAGGATCTCTATATTCCTCCAGAAAAAATGGAGATGCAACAAAACCAACGCTTGCATGGAGACATGAAGGAGTAAGCGCGTTAAGCATAGCTTATAGAAATAACGACAGTTATTATAGTTATATGGATTTCGATTACTCTAATATATTAGGCGATACTAAAACAGATTACCCTATCCGATTTAAAAAAGGCATTGATATGAGAAGTGCTGTTATGGGAATGCAGTTCTCGTATTCTAGGATGTATGAAACAGGAGCGAACAGAACATTGGTTGCAGATGTTTATACAGGCCAAAGAAATATGGGAGGTTGGGGACTAGTAGATGGAAGTAGTGGTAGATGGATACTATGTGCTCAACCAGGAAATGTCGGAGTTCCATTTTTTCAATTTAACGATACTGTAAAATTTAATTATGCAGTAACTGCTAATAGTTTAGTGGTAACCGGAAGTAAGCAGAGAATTATAGAAACCGATGAATATGGAACGTTAGGATTTAACGCTTATGAAACTGCTACGCCTTATTTTGGAGACATAGGAAGAGGAAAAACTAACAAAGAAGGTATATGCATAATACACATAGACGAACTCTTTAAAATGGGAGCCAATACAGATATAGAATACGAAGTGTTTTTACAAAAGAGAGGTAAAGGAGATATTTGGATTAAAGAGAGTAATCCACTTTACTTTATAGTAGAAGGTACTCCAAACTTAGAGTTTTCCTGGGAGATTAAAGCAATACAGAGGAATTATGAAGAGTTTAGATACTATGGAAAAGACAGAGAGGTTAATCGAAATGAAATTGATTGGGAAATGGCAGAAGCTAACAAAAGAAAAGTAAGTAGAGATAACTTAGTTACTTCTATAAAAAATATTGAAGAAATAAACAAAAATAAGTATGAAAAAGTAAAGGAGGATATAAGAAATGAAGTTATTATCTAGTTTTGCAATTATGAGAGATGTAGCAAACGTAATTCAAATTTCTTTTGCTTATAATGTTTATGGAGAAACTGGAAATATAGAAAGAGTTAATGTACAAGAATCTTTTGCAGTTTTAGCAGAAAATGATATTAGTGTAATTGGAAGCTTGGAAGAAAAGATAAAGACACATTTAGATTCTGTAGATGTTAATACACATTTTATAAGTGGGGTTAGCGTAGCGAATGACATAATAGGTAAGAAGAGAATTACTTATTACTATAATTCTTACAATAAAGAAACCAGTGCATTAATAAAAGAAAATGCTAAAAATACTTATTTAGTATTAGATGCAGAAACAAATAATTTAATAGAAAATGTTGAAGAAATAATTAAATTAAAGCTTTAAGGGATTAGAAGAAGTTCTAGTCTCTTTTTTATACAAAAAAATTAAAAGAAAGAGGTAAAGAAGGATGGAAAAAATTTTTAACAGTATTAAAATGGGAGTTGCAGCAGTGGGGACAGGCTTTACTTGGTTATTTGGAAGTTGGGATACAGCATTAATGGTGCTTATATTCTTTATAGTACTAGATTATGCAACAGGAGTGCTAAGGGCTTATATTAACAAAGAAGTATCTAGTAAGGTTGGACTAAAGGGAATTGCAAGAAAAGCAGTTATCTTTGAGGTTCTTATCGTAGCAGTATTATTAGATAGACTATTAAATACAGGTAACTGGGTATTTAGAACATTAGTATGCTATTTCTATATTGCTAACGAAGGAATAAGCTTATTAGAAAATTGTGCTGGTTTAGGATTACCAATACCAGAAAAATTAAAGGATGCATTAGCACAACTTAAGGAAGGCGAAAAGAAGGAATTAAAACAAGAGTAGTCAAATAGGCTACTCTTTAAACTTTATACAAAATAAGGAGTGATTTAAGTGATAATAGGTATAGATAAAGGACATAGTACATGGGATAAAACTCCATGTGGAGCTGTAGGATTACTTAACGAATCTAAGGAGAATAGACCAGTTGGAGATAAGGTTATACAGAAATTAAGAGTTTTAGGGCATACAGTAATAGATTGTAGTTGCAATAGTGCAAATTCTGTTAGTTCACAGTTAGCAGCTATAGTTAAAAAGGCTAATTCACAAAAGTTAGATATATTCTTAAGCTTACACCTTAATGCTGGGGGAGGAACTGGAGCAGAAGTATATACTACTAATACTAGTGGAGCAAAACAAGAAGCTAAGAAGTTAATAGATACTTACTGCAATAGAACAGGCTTTAAAAATCGTGGGCATAAGTATGCAGAGTTTTATGTATTAAGGCATACAGTAGCACCAGCTATGCTAATAGAAATGGCTTTTGTAGATACAGAAGCAGATTATAAGAAATGGAATGACTTAGGAGCAGAGTTAATAGCAGATGCAATAGTAGAAGGAATCACAGGACAAGTTGTGCAAGAAAAGCCTGTAGAAACACCATCTACAACAAGTTATACTGTAAAGATTACTGCAGATGTTCTAAATGTAAGAGCAGGAGCAGGAACTAACTACAAGGTTAATACACAAGTTAGAAAAGGAGAGGTATATACTATTGTAGGAGAATCTAATGGTTGGGGTAAACTTAAAAGTGGAGCAGGATGGATTTGTTTAGAGTATACTTCTAAAACTAGTACAAGTACACCAACAGTAAATAAACCAACTCAAACTATCAAGGTAGGTAGTAAAGTAAAAGTTAGTGGATCTAAATACGCTACAGGGCAAAATATACCATCTTGGGTTAAAAATAATGTTTATACTGTACAACAAATATCAGGAAATAAAGCTTTAATAAAAGAGATAACAAGTTGGGTGTATACAAAAGATTTAAAATTAGTATAATATATTCGTACTATACTTATAAAATAAGAAAACAAACAAAAGGCAGTAGGTAGGGAGTAATCCTTATCTGCTGCCTTTTTTATTTTATTAAAAATTAGATAATATTGCAAGTTTATACGTTTTATGTAAGAATAAAAATAGATATTTAGGAGGGTTAAACATGAGTAAAATTGTAAGAATGATAAAAAATATGAGTAAGGTACAAAAAATAGTAGCATTAGCAGTTTCTACTGTAGTTGTTTGTGGTTCAGTTGTAGGTGGAGTACTTTGGTACAGCCGTTATAGTGAAGAAGCTCAAATGAAAGCTGAAACAGAACAAATTATAGCAGACGCTGAAGAAATGGACAGTGAAGAATTAAGTGAGTTCTTAGATAATAATGCAGTAGATGAAGAAACAAGAAAGACTTTAGAAGAAAAGTTAGATGAAAAGTATACTAAAGAAGATGAAACTGTAGCAACTAAACCAGATGAAGACAAGAAAGAAGAATCTTCTAATTATAACAGTAATGGTAATAGTAATAGTAATAGTAATAGTAATACATCAGACTCTAAACCAAACACTGATGGCAACTCTAACACAGATTCAAAACCATCAACTGGGGGTTCAAGTAACAATGGTGGCTCTAGCAGTAATGGAGGTTCAATAACAAAGCCTTCAAAACCTAGTAAACCAAGCGAACCATCTAAACCAGAAAATCCACCTGTCGAAAAGCCACAAAGAACATGGCAGTATATGAGTGCTATGAGCAATGAGTTATTTGGTTTAATAAATAACTACAGAGTTAAGAATGGAGTAGATGCTGTTAGATATGATGCAGATATCCAAGCTAAAGCAAAGGCAAGAGCAGAGTTCAATGCTAAGAATCAAAGAGGTGATCATGATATAGCTCAAATATCTATATTAACAGGTAGAGATAGTACACCTCAACAATTCTTACAACGTTGGATAGATTCACCTTCACACAGAGATTATATGCTAAATTCTCTATTAACTCGTGGCGGTATAGCTATCTATAAGGATTCAGATGACATCTATTATATCGTAGCAGGATTAGATATGGATTTCTAACAACTCAAGTTCTATTATAAAATAATAATGGGTAAGAATACTCATGAGGTGAGTTTATAGCTAAAAAATAATTGTTAGTTTTTGGGAGAATGAAGAACTTAAGAAGGTAATAAATAAAGTAAAACAAATACTATATATTAAGCGTTTTTTATAAGGACTAGGATATAGTTAGTATCCTAGTCTTAAATTTTGCCCATAAAAATGCCCATTATGCATATATTTAAATATTGTTTTCTAGAGGTTTAACATTATCTAAGTCAGAGAAATCTTTTCCAGAAGCATAGATAATAAAGCGTTCTAATTCTTTGGAAGTAACTTTTAAACTACCAAGTTTAAGAGCTTGTAAATGCCCTTTTCTTATTAAGCTGTAAACAGAATTTTTGTTGACTTTTAACTTTTTAGAAACTTCTTGAATGGTTAAAAGTTCTATTGGTTCTTTAGGAAAATTATTTGTATTAGCAATTGAAGTGATTTTTAATATAAGATCTTTTAAATTTTCTTCTGGAATAGATATTTTTAAATTTATAGGAATCATACTTAATACATCTCCTTTAAAGTATATATTATAATCATCTCAATGTTTAATTTTTTCGTCAAAAATTCGTCAAAAATTAATCTGGTAAATCATTGTTTTTATTGTTTGAAGAAATAAGTTAATAGCTCCAAAGCCAGTATTTATCGTGTTTCACTGTAATACATTTAAATTTAAAGCAAAATAATTCATTTGCTAGAGAGAATAAGATAAAGGTTGGAGAAGAATAGATAAGTTAATAATGAACTTGTAGTATAAGAGAAATCTCTAGAAGATTTCTCTTATACTATATTTC
>OGSO01000036.1_pt1 | contig 131090 bp, 97 predicted proteins | sample 1573971 | NCBI WGS metagenome assembly OGSO01 (sample SAMN03295843, study PRJEB24534) | human gut metagenome | isolation source: fecal sample 3 from infant 6 | host: Homo sapiens | place: USA: Pittsburgh, PA | collected 2014-07
AATTTTAATCAGCGAGTCAGCTTGGGAAGAAATGACCTGCTTATTCGCACCTTCCCTAGGCATTCGTCCGATCCTTGAAGAAAACGGCTTTCATTATAATCTCGGCTATCTTAACGAGATGGCCTACAACGCCGGCGGCGGTTATGACCATGATAAACACCTGGCCTATATTGACCAGGTGGCGCTGACCTTTACCCAGGATCTGGAGCGCTGGACCGGCATACCGGATGCGCGTCTCGAAGGCAACATCGTCAACCGCAACCACGATGATAATCTCACCACGAAACGGCTGCAGGATCCGCGGGTGAGTTTCAACGATCTATCGCAGGAGAGCTGGGGCGGCGGGTCGATTACCCGCCTTGGCTGGCTCACCTTTGCCCGCAGCTTTGACGACCGCCGCCTGACCTGGCGCATCGGCATGATGAACAAGGTGCAAACCTTCGACCAGATCATCCCCTGCGATTTTCAGCTGCTGACCCAGTGCGGTGGGAAATCGGCCAACTCGCTGACCTGGAATAACTGGAACATTCATACCTGGGGCACCACCCTGGAGTACAAGCTGACGCCGACCGTCACCCTGAAAGGCGGAGTGATGGAGCAAAACCCGCAGGCTACCGCGCGCAGCCACGCGTGGAGCTGGTCGACGAAGGGTAGCAAAGGCATCTTACTGCCGATGGAGATCGAAACCCGTCCGCTGATTAATGGCCTGCCGGGAGCCTATAACCTTGGCGTGGTCTGGACTAACGCGCCGCAGAGCGACCTCTACAGCGGTAAATCCGGCGGCGCCGGGGCGACCGATCCGCAAGGTTACGCCGAGCACGATAGCACCTGGTTTATGTACGCCGGCCTGAACCAGCAGATCACCCGCCACGCCGACGACCCGCTGCGGGGGATGAGCGTCTCACTGAGCGGCAGCCTCAGCGACCAGCGCAGCAACTATATCCACTCCGCCGTCGCCGCCTCCATGCGCTACCGCGGTCTGTTTGACGCCCGCCCGGAGGACTGGATTGGCTTCGGCCTGACGTGGATCGACATGAGCAGCCACTACGCACGTAATCAGCGCTATATGAATCAGATAAGCGGCGCCACCGACTATAACGATCCGGCTTACCAGCCGGTGGCCGGTCATTCGCTGAACGGTGAGCTCTATTATCGCTTCCGCCCGGTCTCCTGGCTGGAGCTGCAGCCGGGCCTGCAGTACTGGCACCGTCCGGGCGGCGTCGCGCAGACCCAGGATGCGTGGGTAGTGGAGTGGAAAACCGTCGTGACCTTCTGATAGTCGCGATCTTAATCACGTTTTTTCACTTGTCAGGTTGAGCGCGCAGCAGAAGTTGTTACAGTGCGGGTGTTGGATTGCAACTGCTGCGGCAGGCAAAACCTGATCACCTGGCGTTTCGTCGGGGGTCAGGTTTTTTTGTTTCTGGGGTCTATATGCAAATCGCCAAAGTACTCAATAACAATGTGGTGGTGGTTCTCGACGAGCACCGGCGCGAACAGGTGGTGATGGGGCGAGGGCTGGCCTTTCAGAAACGCCCGGGCGACGTGCTGGACGACAGTAAAATTGAAAAAGTTTTCGCCTTACAAAGCGATGAGCTGGTCGGCCGCTTAGGCGAGCTGCTCAGTCAAATACCGTTAGAAGTGATGACCACCTGCGATCGCATTATCGACCTGGCACGCGGACGGCTGGGCAAGTTACAGGAAAGTTTGTACATCACGTTAACGGATCACTGTCATTTTGCTATCGAGCGGCAGAAAAAGGGCATCGCACTGCGTAACGTGCTGCTGTGGGAGATTAAGCGGCTGTATCCGAAGGAGTTCGCGCTGGGCCAGGAGGCAAGGGCCATCATTGCCAAAAGGCTCGGCGTGGAGTTGGCGGAGGACGAAGCCGGATTTATCGCCCTGCATCTGGTGACGGCGCAGCTCAACAGCGAAATGCCGGAGGTCATGCACGTGACCCGGGTGATGCAGGAGATCCTGCAGCTGGTGAAGTATCAGCTGCAGCTTAACTACGATGAAGAGTCGCTGAGCTATCAGCGTTTCGTCACCCACCTGAAGTTTTTCGCCCAGCGGATGCTGACGCGCACGGTGGTGGAAGATGACGACGTCTCGCTGCACAGCGCGGTGAAAGATAACTACGCCAAAGCGTGGAAGTGTGCGGAAACGGTGGCGACGCATCTGCAAAAGCAGTATCAGCGGTCGCTGACCACCGAAGAAATTATGTTTCTTGCCATTCATATCGAACGGGTAAGAAAAGAGGGGCGTTAATTCTCCCCAACAAAACTGGATTGTTACTGCATGATGCAGGCAAAACCTGAGCGCGACGCCCACCGGCGTGGTTCTCGGGTTTTTTTATTTTTTACTACTCAGTCGCCGGTTGTCTGCGGGCAGCGGCAGTAAGGAAAAGAGCATGGAATATAAAGCACTCGCGCAGGATATTCTCAACCGCGTCGGCGGCAAAGAGAACATTGTGAGTCTGGTTCACTGTGCGACACGTCTGCGTTTTAAACTGAAGGATAACGGCAAAGCCGATGCCGAAGGGCTGAAGGCCAATCCGGGCGTGATTATGGTGGTGGAGAGCGGCGGCCAGTTTCAGGTGGTGATTGGCAACCACGTTCACGACGTCTGGCTGGCGGTGCGCCAGGAGGCGGGGTTAAGCGATGACAACGAACCGGTTGCCGAGGAAAAAGCGGCCAAAGGATCGGTGTTAAGCCAGCTTATCGACATCATCTCCGGCATCTTTACACCGTTTATCGGCGTGATGGCGGCAACCGGTCTGCTGAAAGGCCTGCTGGCGCTGGCGGTGACCTGCGGCTGGCTTACGCCGGAGCAGGGGACTTATAAAATCTGGTTTGCCGCCAGCGACGCGCTGTTCTTTTTCTTCCCGCTGTTTCTTGGCTATACCGCCGGGAAGAAGTTTGGCGGCAACCCGTTTATCTCGATGGTGATTGGCGGGGCGTTAACCCACCCGCTGATGATTCAGGCCTTTGAGGCCAGCCAGGCGCCGGGCGCGGCGGTGGAGCACTTTCTCGGCATTCCGGTGACCTTTATCAACTACAGCTCATCAGTGATCCCGATTATTCTCGCCTCATGGGTCTCCTGCTGGCTGGAGCGCAAGAGCAATGCGCTGTTGCCGTCATCGATGAAAAACTTCTTCAGCCCGGCGATCTGCCTGGCGGTGGTGGTCCCGCTCACCTTCCTGGTGATTGGCCCGGTCGCCACCTGGCTGAGCCATCTGCTGGCCAACGGCTACCAGTTCATTTATGCGTTTGCCCCATGGCTGGCGGGCGCGGTACTGGGCGCCATGTGGCAGGTGTGCGTTATTTTCGGCCTGCACTGGGGGCTGGTGCCGTTGATGATCAACAACATGACGGTGCTTGGTCACGACTCCATGCTGCCGATTATTCTTCCGGCGGTGATTGCCCAGGTGGGCGCCGTGCTCGGTATTTTCCTCGCCACCCGCGATGCGCGCCAGCGGGTGCTGGCCGGTTCCGCCTTCTCCGCCGGGCTGTTCGGCATCACCGAGCCGGCTATCTATGGCCTGACCCTGCCGCTGCGCCGTCCGTTTATCTTCGGCTGTGTCGCCGGGGCGATTGGCGGGGCGATCACTGCCTTTAGCAACAGTTATGCCTACTCGTTTGGCCTGCCAAACATCTTTTTCCCGGCGCAAATGATCCCGCCCGGCGGGATTGACGCCAGCGTCTGGGGCGGGCTTATCGGCACCGGCGTGGCTTTCGTGCTCGCCTGCGTGCTGACCTTCTTCGCCGGCCTGCCGCGCGGTAGCGCCGCACCAGGCGCCGTGACGGTAGCCCCGGTCTCGGCAAACGATATTCTGGCGCCGATGAGCGGCAGCGTTATCGCCCTCGAGCAGGTGCCGGATAGCACCTTCGCCAGCGGCCTGCTGGGTAAAGGGGTCGCCATTATCCCGGCGGTGGGCCAAGTGATTGCCCCGTTCCCGGGCGAAGTGGCCTCCCTGTTTCAGACTAAACACGCCATCGGCCTGCAAAGCGACAGCGGCATTGAGCTGCTGATCCACGTCGGCATCGACACGGTCAAACTCGACGGCGTGCCCTTTACCGCGCATGTGAAAGAGGGCGACAGGGTACAGGCCGGCGATCTGCTGATTGAGTTTGATCGCCAGGCGATTCTGGACGCCGGCTACGACCTGGCGACCCCGATCATTATCAGCAACAGCGACGACTACCGGGAGATTGATACGGTGGCGTCCAGCACCGTCGAAGCCGGTCAGCCGCTGTTGTCAGTCAGCCATTAATCACAGGAGAAAAAGATGAAAACATTCCCGACGGATTTTTTATGGGGCGGCGCGACCGCGGCCAATCAGGTGGAAGGTGCTTATCTGGAAGATGGCAAAGGCTTATCCACCTCCGATGTGCAGCCGCACGGCGTTTTCGGCGAAGTGGTCGAGCGCGTACCCGGCGACAGCGGCATAAAAGATGTGGCGATCGATTTTTACCATCGCTATCCGGAAGATATCGCCCTGTTTGCCGAGATGGGTTTTAACTGCCTGCGAGTCTCTATCGCCTGGACCCGCATCTACCCCAACGGCGACGACGCCGAGCCGAACGAAGCCGGCCTCGCGTTCTACGACAAGCTGTTCGACGAGATGGCCAAGCACAACATCACCCCGCTGGTGACGCTGTCGCATTATGAAATGCCATGGGCGCTGGTAAAAAACTACGGCGGCTGGGGCAGCCGGGAGGTGATTGGCTTCTTTGAGCGCTACGCCCGGACGGTGTTCAGCCGCTATAAAAATAAGGTCAAACTGTGGCTGACCTTTAACGAAATCAATATGTCGCTACATGCCCCGATGACCGGCGTCGGCCTGCCGGCCGGCAGCAGCAAAGGCGAGGTGTATCAGGCGATTCACCACCAGCTGGTGGCCAGCGCGCTGGCGGTCAAAGCCTGTCATGAGCTGGTGCCTGAGGGCAAAATCGGCAATATGCTGCTCGGCGGGCTGATGTATCCCCTGAGCTGCAAACCGGAGGATGTGTTCGAGACGCTGCAGGAGAACCGCAGCTGGCAGTTCTTCGGCGACGTACAGGCGCGCGGCGCGTACCCGGGCTATATGCAGCGCTATTTCCGTGACAACGGCATCGCGCTCACCATCACCGACGCCGATCGTGAAGCGCTAAAAACCACCGTCGACTTTATCTCCTTCAGCTACTACATGACCGGCTGCGTCACCGCCGACGAGGCGCTGAACCAGCAGGCGCGCGGCAATATTCTCAGCATGGTGCCGAACCCGCACCTGGCGAGCTCGGAGTGGGGCTGGCAGATAGACCCGCTGGGCCTGCGCACGCTGCTGAACGTGCTGTGGGATCGCTACCAGAAGCCGCTGTTTATCGTGGAAAACGGTCTGGGCGCCAAAGATAAGGTGGAAGCCGACGGCAGCATTAACGATGACTACCGCATCAGTTACCTGAACGACCACCTGGTGCAGGCGCGGGAAGCCATTGACGATGGCGTTGAGCTGATGGGCTTTACCAGCTGGGGACCGATTGACCTGGTGAGCGCCTCAAAGGCGGAGCTGTCGAAGCGCTACGGCTTTATCTATGTCGACCGCCATGATGACGGTACCGGCACCCTGGCGCGCAGTAAGAAGAAGAGCTTTAGCTGGTATAAAGAGGTGATTGCCAGCCGCGGCGCCAGCCTGAAAGCCTAAAGAATGCCCGCCCGGCCATCGCCGGGCGGGGGGTTAGCCCGGTTTACGCGCGCGCAGTAAAAAGGTCATCGGACGTTCTTTCTCTTCATCCAGATCGAGTAGGGTGGTAAAGAGGTGCGGCTCGTTAAAAGATGTCTGCTCATATTCACCCCCTGAATTGATAAGGTTGTTTATTTTTAGCAAACTAATAATTTAGTCACACGCTTTACTAAACGCGTTTAATTCAATTAACTTATGATAACCAACCTGATTAAGTTATCTGACCTGTCCAATGAAATTGATATTAAATAAAAGCGTGCTGGCGGCATTGCCCCTGGCCATCGCGCTGGCTGGCTGCGCGCCATCTCATGAGGTTGCTAATCCGCCGCAGCAGCAAATTCCAGCCTCCCATGTTTCCATGGATCTCCCTGCCGCCGTGAAAAATGGCTGGCCGCAGACTGACTGGTGGAAAAATTACCATGACCCACAGCTTAATAATCTGATTCAGCGAGCGTTGGCCAACGCGCCGGATATGCAGATTGCCGAACAGCGCATCAGGCTTGCCGAAGCGCAGGCGCGAATGTCGCAGGCGAATCTTGGCCCGGAGATGGATTTCTCCGCCGATATTGAACGCCAGCGCATGTCGGCCGAAGGCCTGATGGGACCGTTTGCTACCGACACCGACGGCAATACCGGCCCGTGGTACACCAACGGTACCTTTGGCCTGACCGCCGGTTGGGATCTCGATCTGTGGGGCAAAAACCGTGCGCTGGTGAAAGCGCGTATCGGCGAGCTGAAAGCCCAGGTTGCTGAACAGGCCCAGACCCGTGAGCTGCTCTCCGGCAGCGTGGCGCGTCTGTACTGGCAGTGGCAGACGGAAGCGGCGATCAAAGCGGTGCTGCAGCAGGTGAAAAACGAGCAAAATAATATCGTGACGGTCGACAAGGCCCTGTATCAGCGCGGGATCACTAACTCCGCCGAAGGGGCGGAGAACGATATTAACGTCAGCAAAACCGACCAGCAGCTGGCGGACGTGACGGGCACGATGAAAGAGATTGAAGCGCGGCTGATGGCCCTGACCAACAGCCAGAGCCAGTCGCTAAACCTCAAACCCGCCAGCCTGCCAACGGTCAGCGCGCAGCTGCCAGATACCCTCGGCTATGAGCTGCTGGCGCGCCGCCCGGATCTGCAGGTCGCCCACTGGTATATTGAGGCGTCCCTGAGCGAAGTGGACGCGGCGAAAGCGGCGTTTTATCCGGACATCAATCTGATGGCGTTCCTGCAGCAGGATGCCCTGCACTTAAGCGATCTTTTCCGCCATTCGGCGCAGCAGATGGGCGTTACTGCCGGGTTGACGCTGCCGATCTTTGACAGCGGCCGCCTTAACGCCAACCTGGATATCGCCAGCGCGCAGAATAGCCTGTCGATCGCCCAGTACAACAAAGCGGTGGTGGATGCCGTTAACCAGGTGGCGAAAACCGCCAGCCAGGTCGAAACATTAATGGCCAAAAGCCAGCAGCAGCAGCAGGTTGAAAAAGACGCTCAGCGGGTAGTGGATCTGGCGCAGGCCCGAATGGCGGCAGGGATCTTACCTGGCTCCAGAGTCAGTATGGCGAAGCTCCCGGCGCTGCAGGAACGGATCACCGCATTGCGCCTGCACGGCCAGTGGATTGACGCTAGCATTCAGCTGACCTCGGCCCTCGGCGGCGGCTACCACCAGACGGTGAAGTAACCGCCAACCACGGTGCGCCCGCGGGTGCGCCGCTTAGTCTTTCTTCTTACTCTCGCGCCGCCTGAGCCACCAGTGGGCGGCCACCACCACCACCACCGCGAGGATCAGCCAGATCCAGTGCTTCAGATGGGCATCCAGATGGTGCAGCCACGGGCCAACCACCTCGCCGCCGAGATAGCCAATGGTGGTAAACAGCAGGGCCCACACCAGCGCTCCGACAATATTCAGCGGCAGGAAAATGCGCGGCGGCAGGCGGCTGGCGCCGATCAGCAGGGGGCCGATTACCCGGAAGCCATACATAAAGCGGGTGCCGATGACAAACAGCCACGGCCGGAGCTGGATCATACGCTGCGCTTTACGGATCCGCGCTTTCTGACTGGCGAAACGGCGCAGGATGCGTCCCCCGAAGCGGCGACCGACCAGATAGAGCAGCTGATCGCCAATCATCCCGCCGAGGGCGACGGCGATCACCACCAGGGGAAATTTCAGTAGCCCCTGATGCGCCGCGACGCCGCCCAGCAGGGTAATGGTCTCACCTTCCGCCATGCTGCCGACGATCAGCGCCGCGTAGCCATACTGGGAAATCAGGTGATTGATATCCATAAAAAGCTTTTCTCCTTACCTCATCACCTCTTAATCATACACCCTGCTGACCAAAACGCGGCGACGCAGAATTTTCTGTGCTGTACATAAAATAATCTACAGGGTGAATTATACTTGGATCAGTGCAGTACGAAGCCGTGACAAGGGGGACGCTATGAACCATGTCTGGGGGCTCTTCGCTCATCCCAACCGGGAAATGAGCGTGATTAAGAGCGAGAATGAAACCATTTCTCATCACTATACGCATCATGTGCTGCTGATGGCGGCGGTTCCGGTAATCTGCGCCTTTATCGGCACCACGCAGCTGGGCTGGAACTTCGGCGATGGCACCGTGATTAAACTGTCGATGCTGACCGGACTGGCGCTGGCGGTGCTGTTTTACGCCGTGATGCTCGCCGGGGTGGCGATCATGGGGCGGGTCATCTGGTGGATGGCGAGGCAGTATCCGCAGCAGCCTTCCCTGAAACGCTGCATGGTGTTTGCCGGCTACGTCGCCACCCCGCTGTTTCTGAGCGGGATTGTGGCGCTCTATCCGCTGGTCTGGCTGTGCGCGCTGGTCGGTACTATTGCGCTGTTCTATACCGGGTATCTGCTGTATCTCGGCATTCCGACCTTCCTGAGCATTAATCGGGAAGAGGGGTTAAGCTTTGCCAGCTCGACGCTAGCTATTGGGGTACTGGTGCTGGAAGTGCTGCTGGCCATCACCGTGGTGCTCTGGGGGTATGGCTACCGACTCTTCTGATCGGGCGACACGGGTAAATATGCATTGCCGGCAAATATGTATTTTATGTCGGCAATGCAGCATTTCTTCACGATTCTTATTAGGCACAGGGCCTTACGGCGCGGTATGATGGCGTTTGCCAGCGAAGTTGCCCACTTAACCTCGCGGCGTACGTTCCATAACGTGCAAAAATACTTTTCAGAATGCCCATGATGCCGAAATTTCGAGTCTCTTTGCTCAGCCTGACCTTGCTGCTGGCTGTGCCTTTTGCGCCCCAGGCGTTAGCAAAAACCCCGACGGCGGTGACCGCCTCGCAGCCGGAAATTGCCTCCGGCAGCGCCATGATCGTCGATCTGGCCACGAAAAAAATCATTTATGCCAGCCAGCCGGATCTGGTGCGCCCGATGGCGTCGATCACCAAAGTGATGACCGCCATGGTGGTGCTCGATGCCCATCTGCCGCTGGATGAGATGCTGACGGTGGATATCAGCCATACGCCGGAAATGAAGGGGATCTACTCCCGCGTGCGCCTCAACAGCCAGATTAGTCGCCGCGATATGCTGCTGCTGGCGCTGATGTCTTCCGAGAACCGCGCGGCCGCCAGCCTGGCGCATCACTATCCGGGCGGCTACGACGCTTTTATTCGCGCGATGAACGCCAAAGCCCAGGCGCTGGGCATGACCCATACCCGCTACGTGGAGCCCACCGGCCTGTCGGTGCATAACGTATCCACCGCCCGCGATCTGACCAAACTGCTGATCGCCAGCGAGCAGTATCCGCTGATCGGCCAGCTGAGCACCACCAAAGAAGAGACCGCCACCTTCGCCCATCCGGCCTACAGCCTGCCGTTCCGCAACACCAACCATCTGGTGTATCGCGATAACTGGAACATTCAGCTGACCAAAACCGGCTTCACCAACGCTGCCGGCCACTGCCTGATTATGCGCACGGTGATTAACCAACGTCCGGTGGCGCTGGTGGTGATGGATGCCTTCGGCAAATATACCCACTTCGCTGACGCCAGCCGCTTGCGGACCTGGATTGAAACCGGGAAGGTAATGCCGGTACCCGCCTCGGCGCTGAGCTATAAAAAGCAGCGCGAAGCGCAGATGGCGGAGGCGATGCTGAAAGGCGGCGCGCAGACCGCGCAGAACGATTAATCTGCATGTCTCACGGATGGCGGCGCATTGCGCCTTATCCGGGCTACGTGATTTGGCGCCGGGTTCGCCCCTTTCGTAGGCCCGGCAAGCGCAGCGCCGCCGGGCAATCAGGCCGAGTGCCGGTGTTTGTGCAGGATGGCGGCTGACGCCTCTCCGGAACCGCGCTGAACGGTAGCCCGGCTAAGGCGTTTACGCCGCGAGCCGGGGATTTGGCGCCGGATATCACTCCGGTAGCGTCCAGTCGCCGTCACCCAGCGCGCGCTGCATAATCAACGTATCCCGCCAGTCGCCCATCTTGTAGCCGACGCTGCGCAGCTGACCCGCCACGGTAAAGCCGAACTTTTTATGGATCGCCAGCGAGCCGGCATTGTTATGGCCATCGCCGATGATCGCCAGCATCTGCCGCCACGGGCCTTTTTCGCACTCAGCGATTAGCCTGGACAGCAGCGCGCTGCCGATGCCGCGTCCGCCCATTCCGGATTCCACGTATATCGATTCCTCGAGGGTGTAGCGATAGGCCGGACGCGGGCGATAGAAGGTGGCATAGCAGTAGCCGACGATAGCCCCGCGCCACAGCGCTACCAGCCACGGCAGCCCGTTGTCGCGCACGGTCTGGATCCGTTTACGCATTTCGTCAACGGTGGGGGGGATCTCTTCGAAGGAGGCGCGGCCATTAAGTACGTGCCAGACATACAGCGCGGCGATGGCGTGCGCATCGTCGGGCAGCGCTTCGCGAATTTCTAAATCACTGTCGAGTAACGGGGCCTCTGCGGGCATGGCGGCGCTCCTGAATCTGCCGGAGAAACATTCTCCGGCGTGCAGCGTAATACAGAAGCGCCAGGCTGAATAGTCCTGCCGTCGATTATTGCGGATCCGCCGGAGAGGCTGGCGTCGGGGCCGCTTCACCCCAGTATTTCTGCTTGCTGGTTTTACCAATCCCCGGGTTCATGCTGTTGGTCGGATCGTTCTGGCGATAGAACTGCTGCAGGCTCTCCGGGGCCTCATACAGATGACCCACGTTATGCTCCGCCGGGTACTGGGCGCCGCGCGCTTTCAGTAACTCCAGCATTTTTTCCTTCAGCGCGTGGGCGTCGACCCCTTTCCTGACGATGTAATCCTGATGGAACACATGGCACATAAAGTGGCCATAGTAGAGCTTATGCACCAGCTGGCTGTCGATTTCGGGCGGCAGATGTTCGAACCACTCGGTATCGTTACGGCGCAGGGCGATATCCAGCGCCAGAATATCTTCGACTTCGTCGGCATGCACCGCCTGATAGCGGATCGCCGCGCCGGCGGCGGCAAAGCGATGGAGGAACGCCTTGCTGCCTTCCTCCGGCGTACAGGCGAAGAAATCCCCCTCGGCCTGCTGGAAGTACTCCGTCAACCAACGCTGCGCTTCTTCGATGCCGTCGCCAGCCATCTTCAGCAGCAGATGATGTTCATATTTATCACGCCAGGTTTTCATCCGCTCCGGTAAATGCGCCGGGAAGACGTGGCCGAGCTTCTGCATAAAGCGGTCGGTAAAGTGCGGCTTAAACAGCGAGACTTTCTCCAGCATCGCGTCGGTGCGCCCCTTCATGGTGAAGAAGAACGGCATTTTGTCGGTGCCGAGCTTGTCGATCATCAGGAAGGTGTCTTTGCCATACTTCTCGGCGATATCGTAAATATCGCGGTGCATATATTCCCCCGCCACCGGCAGATGCTGGAACTCGGCGAGGATATGGCGGCGGATCTCGGTCAATACCTGCGGCTGGTTGGTGCCAATGTAAAACACCTGCTGGCGCTTTTCCGCCGGGAAAGTATCGAGACGCACGGCGAAAACCGCCAGCTTGCCGGCGCAGCCGGAGGATTCGAACAGGCGGTCCGGGTCGGCGTTATAGCGCGCCGGGGTGTCGGCATCGACATCGCGCACGCGGGTGACATAGTCGTGATCGTGGGCGTGGCGGCCGTCGTGCAGCACATCGCTATCGCTAATCCGTTCGTCATCGAGGCGGCTGAGGATCTGCTCCGGCGTGCTGCCGAGATCGATGCCCAGATGATTGACCAGCTTCAGCTTGCCGTCGGCGTCAATCTGCGCGAACAGCGACATCTCAGTGTAGGCCGGCCCGCGCTGCACCAGCGAGCCGCCGGAGTTGTTGCAGATCCCGCCGATGACCGATGCGCCGATGCATGACGAACCGATCACCGAGTGCGGTTCGCGTCCCAGCGGTTTGAGCGCTTTTTCCAGCGAATAGAGGGTGGTGCCGGGCCAGGCCAGCACCTGCTCGCCTTTGTCCAGCAGATGCAGTTTGTCCAGGCGCAGGGTGCTGATAATCACGATCTCGCGATCGTAATCATTGCCGTTGGGGGTCGAACCTTCGGTCAGGCCGGTGTTGGCCGCCTGCATCAGAATAATTTTATCGGCGTCTACGCAGGCGTTGAGCACGCGCCAGAGTTCCAGCAGGGTGCCGGGAAAGACAACCGCCAGGGCCTCGCCCTGACCGGAGCGGAAGCCTTTGCGGTAGCGCTGGGTTTTTGCCGGGTCGGTCAGCAGATGCGAAGGGCCAACCAGGCGCGCCAGGTCAGCCAGAAACGTTTTATGGGTGTCAGTGGGTGCAGATGACATGTTCCACTCCTTGTGGTGGTGCGCGAAATATCGAGGATAAGCATAGCGCTTTGTATGACAATTTGATGCATGAATGTTTCGCAAAAATCAGAGAAGAACCTTAGCATTCTGCGGGCGCGTTGTTTATATATATGGCAAACTGCGGTTTTTATTATGTTTTACCGAGTCCCCGTCTGAGATAAAGCGAGATAACAATGAAATGGCTCTGCACTGTAGGCGTCGCCGTGAGTCTGGCGCTGCAACCCGCGCTGGCGGATGAACTGTTTGGTAACCACCCCCTGACCCCGCAGGCGCGGGATGCCTTTGTCACCGACCTGCTGAAAAAAATGACGGTGGACGAGAAAATCGGCCAGCTGCGTCTGATAAGCGTTGGCCCGGATAACCCGAAAGAGGCGATCCGTGAAATGATCAAGAACGGTCAGGTGGGGGCGATTTTTAACACCGTTACCCGCCCGGATATCCGTGTGATGCAGGATCAGGTGATGCAGCTTAGCCGCCTGAAGATCCCGCTGTTCTTTGCCTACGATGTGCTGCACGGTCAGCGTACCGTGTTTCCGATAAGCCTCGGCCTGGCCTCGTCGTTTAACCTTGATGCGGTGAAGACCGTGGGCCGCGTGTCAGCATATGAAGCCGCCGATGACGGCTTGAACATGACCTGGGCGCCGATGGTCGACGTCTCCCGCGATCCGCGCTGGGGACGCGCTTCCGAAGGGTTCGGGGAAGACACCTATCTGACCACGATGATGGGCCAGGCGATGGTGGAGTCGATGCAGGGCAAGAGCCCGGCGGACCGCTATTCGGTGATGACCAGCGTCAAGCATTTCGCCGCCTACGGCGCGGTGGAGGGCGGGAAAGAGTACAATACGGTCGACATGAGCCCGCAGCGCCTGTTCAACGACTATATGCCGCCGTATAAAGCCGGGCTTGATGCCGGCAGCGGCGCGGTGATGGTAGCCCTGAACTCGCTGAACGGCACCCCGGCGACCTCTGATTCCTGGCTGCTGAAAGACGTCCTGCGCGACCAATGGGGCTTTAAAGGCATCACCGTTTCCGACCACGGCGCCATCAAAGAGTTGATTAAGCACGGCGTGGCCTCCGACCCGGAAGACGCGGTGCGCGTAGCGCTGAAGTCCGGCATCAACATGAGCATGAGCGACGAGTATTACAGCAAGTACCTGCCGGGGCTGGTGAAGTCCGGCAAGGTGACCATGGCCGAGCTGGATGATGCCACCCGACACGTGCTCAACGTGAAATATGATATGGGACTGTTCAACGATCCCTACAGCCACCTGGGACCGAAAGATTCTGACCCGCAGGACACCAATGCGGAAAGTCGTCTGCATCGTAAAGAGGCGCGCGAAGTGGCTCGCGAGAGCCTGGTGCTGCTGAAGAACCGTCTTGATACGCTGCCGCTGAAAAAATCCGGCACTATCGCGGTGGTTGGCGCGCTGGCGGACAGCAAGCGCGACATGATGGGCAGCTGGTCCGCGGCCGGGGTGGCCGACCAGTCGGTGACCGTCCTGACCGGCATCAAAGAAGCGCTGGGCGATAACGGCAAAGTGATTTACGCCAAAGGGGCGAACGTTACCGATGACAAAGGCATTGTCGATTTCCTCAATTTGTATGAGAACGCGGTGCAGGTTGACCCACGCTCGCCGCAGGAAATGATCGACGAAGCGGTCGCGGCGGCGAAGCAATCCGATGTGGTGGTCGCCGTGGTGGGCGAGGCGCAGGGCATGGCGCATGAGGCCTCCAGCCGGACCGATATCACCCTGCCGCAGAGCCAGCGCAATCTGATTGCCGCTCTTAAAGCCACCGGCAAACCGCTGGTGCTGGTGCTGATGAACGGGCGTCCGCTGGCGCTGGTGAAAGAGGATCAGCAAGCCGATGCGCTGCTGGAGACCTGGTTTGCTGGCACCGAAGGCGGCCACGCCATCGCCGACGTGCTGTTTGGCGATTACAATCCGTCGGGCAAACTGCCGATGTCTTTTCCGCGCTCGGTGGGGCAGATCCCAACCTACTACAGCCACCTGAATACCGGCCGGCCGTATAATCCGGAGAAGCCGAACAAGTACACCTCGCGTTACTTCGATGAAGCCAATGGCCCGCTGTATCCGTTTGGTTACGGCCTGAGCTACACCACCTTTAGCGTCTCCGATGTCAACATGTCGTCAGCCACCCTTCCGCGCGACGGCAGCGTGACCGCCAGCGTGCAGGTGACCAACACCGGCAAACGCGAAGGGGCAACGGTGATTCAGCTGTATCTGCAGGACGTCACCGCCTCCATGAGCCGGCCGGTGAAAATGCTGCGCGGCTTTAAAAAGGTCACCCTCAAACCGGGCGAAACGCAAACCGTTAGCTTCCCAATCGACGTCGACGCGCTGAAGTTCTGGAATCAGCAGATGAAATACGTTGCTGAGCCGGGCAAATTCAATGTCTTTATCGGCGTGGACTCCGCCCGCGTGAAGCAGAGCGAGTTTGAGCTGCTGTAAGGCATCGCTCTTAAGTCCAACGTCACGCTTTAAAGGCCGATTAATCGGCCTTTTCTTTTTCGCATCGCTGGCAAATGGGCTACGCTTTTCTCTTAAGCTTCTGTAAGCGAAGCGCAAAAGAACTGAGGGATGCGGGATGAAGATGGCAACGACATGGTCCGGCGCGCTGGCGCTGGCCGCCCTGATAAGTTTACCGCTGCAGGCGGCGGAGCCGGTGAAGGTCGGCTCGAAAATTGATACCGAAGGCGCGCTGCTGGGCAATATGATCCAGCAGGTGCTGGAAAGCCACGGCGTAAAAACGATTAATAAAATCCAGCTCGGCACCACGCCGGTGGTGCGCGGGGCGATTGTCGCCGGCGAGCTGGATATCTACCCGGAATATACCGGCAATGGCGCCTTCTTCTTCAAAGATGAAAACGACCCGGCGTGGAAGAATGCCCAACAGGGCTATGAGAAGGTGAAGCGCCTCGATCAGGAGAAACATCAGCTGGTATGGCTCACCCCGGCGCCGGCCAACAACACCTGGACTATCGCCGTGCGCCAGGACCTGGCGGAGAAAAATAAGCTGACCTCGCTGGCCGACCTCAGTCGCTACCTGAAGCAGGGCGGCGAATTTAAGCTGGCGGCTTCGGCGGAATTTATTGAGCGCCCGGACGCGCTGCCGGCGTTTGAAAAAGCGTATGGCTTCAACCTCAACCAGAACCAGCTGCTGTCGCTGGCCGGGGGCGATACGGCGGTGACCATCAAAGCGGCGGCGCAACAGACCTCCGGCGTTAACGCGGCGATGGCCTACGGCACCGATGGCCCGGTGGCGGCCCTGGGGTTACAGACGCTGAGCGACCCGCAGGGCGTGCAGCCGATATATGCCCCGACGCCGGTGGTGCGCGAGGCGGTGCTGAAGGCCTACCCGCAGATCGCCGACTGGCTACAGCCGGTCTTCGCCAGCCTCGATGAAAAAACGCTGCAGCAGCTGAACGCCCGCATTGCGGTGGAGGGCCAGGATGCGAAGCGCGTGGCGGCAGATTATCTGCAGCAGAAAGGCCTGCTGAAGTAAGCCACCGGTGACCATTCGCTGTACTCATCGCGTCGGCCTGCTGCTGACAGGTCTGCTGCTGGTTACGCTGGCGCTGCCGTTTGTCACTTATGCGCCGAATCGCTTACTCTCCGGGGAAGGGCGCGGGCTGTGGCAGGCGCTGCCCTGGCTCGCCGGCGTTCAGCTGGCGGCGGCCCTTGCCGGGATGCTGCTCTGCTGGCTGCCGGGCAGGATCGTGCCGTTTCTCCACCTGCTGCTGGCCGAACTGCTCTTCCCGCTGCTTATCTGGGGCAGCGGCCAGGCGGCGCTTGAGCTCTCCCGCCATGGCTCGCCGCTGGCGCGCACCTCGCCCGGCAGCGGCCTGTGGCTGTCGCTGGCGCTTTGTCTGCTGCTGGCCAGCGAGGCCATCCGTCATCTTACCGTCCGGCCGCTCTGGCGCTGGCTGCTCAATGCGCAAGTCTGGCTGTTGCCCATCATCCTGCTCGCTATCGGGGCGCTCGATCAGCTCTCCTTGCTGAAGGAGTATGCCAACCGTCAGGAGGTATTTGATGACGCCCTGCGCCAGCATCTGCTTCTGCTGTTCGGCACCCTGCTGCCGGGCCTGCTGATTGGCCTGCCGCTGGGGGTATGGCTGTGGCGGCGTCCGCGCTGGCAGGCGCCAGCTTTCACCGCGCTCAATGTGATCCAGACTATTCCGTCGGTAGCGCTTTTTGGCCTGCTGATTGCGCCGCTTGCCGGTCTGGCGCGTTATTTCCCGACGCTGGGCGAGCTGGGCGTCTCCGGGACCGGCGTGGCGCCAGCCCTGATCGCTCTCACTCTCTATGCGCTGCTGCCGCTGGTGCGCGGGGTGGTGACCGGCCTGCAGCAGGTGCCGCAGGAGGCCCTGGAAAGCGCGACGGCGATGGGCATGAGCGCCGGGCAGCGCTTTCGTCAGGTGCAGCTTCCGCTGGCGATGCCGGTACTGCTGCGCAGCCTGCGGGTGGTCAGCGTGCAAACCGTCGGCATGGCGGTAGTGGCCGCGCTGATCGGCGCCGGCGGCTTTGGCGCGCTGGTTTTTCAGGGGCTGCTGAGCAGTGCGCTGGATCTGGTGCTGCTGGGCGTGGTGCCGACCATTGCCCTGGCGGTGGTGGTGGATGCCCTGTTCGCCCTGTGGGGCGCCTGGCTAAAAGGAGAGGCCAATGATTGAATTTCAAGGGGTCAGCAAAGTGTTTGCCGGCCACCCGGCGGTGAAGGACCTGACCCTGGAGCTGCGCGAAGGCGCTTTCTCGGTGCTGGTGGGGACTTCCGGCTCGGGCAAGTCGACGACGCTGAAGATGATCAACCGTCTGCTGGAGCCGGACCGGGGCACCATTCGCTTTGCCGGCGAGGACATTCGCCAGCAGCCGGTCCTGACCCTGCGGCGGCGGATGGGCTATGCCATCCAGTCCATCGGCCTGTTTCCCCACTGGACGGTGGCGCAGAATATCGCCACCGTGCCGCAGTTGCAAAGATGGCCGCGGGCAAGGATCGCCGACCGGATCGACGAGCTGATGGCGCTGCTGGGGCTGGAGGCGACGCTGCGCGACCGTTACCCGCATCAGCTCTCCGGCGGCCAGCTGCAGCGGGTGGGGGTGGCGCGGGCGCTGGCGGCAGATCCGGAGGTGCTGTTGATGGATGAGCCCTTCGGCGCCCTCGACCCGGTGACCCGCGAGGCGCTGCAGCAGGAGATGCTGCGCATCCACCGTCTGCTGGGACGGACGATTGTGCTGGTGACCCATGATATTGACGAAGCGCTGCGTCTGGCGGACCACCTGGTGCTGATGGACGGGGGCGAGGTGGTCCAGCAGGGGGCGCCGCTGGAGATGCTCCTGCGACCGAAAAATAGCTTTGTACAGACCTTTTTTGGTCGTAGCGAGCTGGGCGTGCGCCTGCTGTCGCTGCGCGAGGTGGGGGACTATTTGCGTCCCGACGAACGGCTGGCGGGCGAGGGGCTGACCGTCACCATGACCCTGCGGGAAGCGCTGTCGCAGTTTGTCGCCCGGCGCTGCGAGACGCTGCCGGTGGTCGATGCCGAAGGCAGGCCCTGCGGTACGCTGCATTTTGCCGATCTGCTGCGTCAGGAGATGAGCCATGAAGGCGCTTCGTGAGCCGCTGTGGTGGCTTATCGCGCTGTTTATCGGCCTGCTGGCAGGGCTGCCCTACAGCGCGCCGCTGTTCAGTCGGCTGTTCCCGGAGCTGCCGCGGCCGGTCTACCAGCAGGAGAGCTTCTGGGCGCTCACTCTCGATCACGGCTGGCTGGTGGTGGCGTCCAGCCTCGCGGCAACGGCAATCGGGCTGGGGGCTGGGGTGGCGGTCACCCGGCCCGCCGGCAGCGCGTTTCGTCCGCTGGTGGAGACCATCGCCGCTATCGGGCAGACCTTTCCGCCGGTGGCGGTGCTGGCGATGGCGGTGCCGGTGCTGGGCTTTGGCTGGCTGCCGGCGCTGATAGCCCTCGCGTTGTATGGCATACTGCCGGTGCTGCAGGGGACGCTGGCCGGGCTGGGTTCGACACCGCCGGGGGTGTCAGGTGTGGCTGAAGGGATGGGAATGACCGGCTGGCAGCGTCTGTATAAGGTGGAGCTACCGCTGGCGGCCCCGGTGATCCTGGCGGGGATCCGCACCTCGGTCATCGTCAATATTGGTACCGCGACCATTGCCTCGACGGTGGGGGCCAGTACGCTCGGGACGCCGATCATCATCGGCCTGAGCGGCTTTAATACCGCCTATATTGTTCAGGGGGCGCTGCTGGTGGCCCTGGCGGCGATTATCGTCGACCGCGCGTTTGAGCGTCTGACCCGCTGGATCAGCCGACACCGCCACGCACAATAAAGGAATAGCCGGCCAGCATTACGCCGCTGATCCCGCCGATGGCCATAAGTAAGAAGAGAGTGACGACCGCGATTTTCGCTGGCTTCATAATAGGCTCCTGATGTTAACAGGGGGATTATACGGTGAAGCGCAGGTGTTAATGAAACATTAATTGCGGTTTAGCGCGCCGCGCCGGGCTTTTTGCCGCGTTTGCTGCGCAACGCGCCGCAAAAAAGTGTGATCCTGGCCGTCATTTTTCATTTTTATGCAGGGCTTCAAAGAAAGTTTTCGCCAGGCAGGGTATGGTACGCGCTTTCAGGCATGTGTGGTTTGCGGGTATGTACGAGTTTGATCTGGTGTTGCTGCTGCTTCAGCAGATGTGCGTATTTTTGGTCATCGCGTGGTTGATGAGCAAAACCCGACTGTTTATCCCCCTGATGCAAGTCACCGTTCGCCTGCCGCACAAGCTGCTGTGCTACGTCACCTTCTCCATTTTCTGCATTATGGGGACCTATTTCGGTCTGCATATCGAAGACTCGATCGCCAACACCCGCGCCATCGGCGCTGTGATGGGCGGCCTGCTCGGCGGGCCGGTGGTCGGCGGGCTGGTAGGGCTCACCGGCGGCCTGCACCGCTACTCGCTGGGGGGAATGACCGCCTTAAGCTGCATGGTTTCCACCATCGTTGAGGGGCTGCTGGGCGGTCTGGTGCACAGCGTGCTGGTCAAACGCGGCCGGCCGGACAAAGTCTTTAGCCCGCTGACCGCCGGGGCGATCACCTTCGTGGCCGAGCTGGTGCAGATGATGATCATTCTGCTGATTGCCCGCCCGTTCCAGGACGCCCTGCATCTGGTGCAGAGCATTGCCGCGCCGATGATGGTCACCAATACCGTCGGTGCGGCGCTGTTTATGCGCATTCTGCTGGACAAGCGGGCGATGTTTGAGAAGTACACCTCCGCCTTTTCCGCCACGGCGCTGAAGGTGGCGGCGTCCACCGAGGGGATCCTGCGTCAGGGATTCAACGAAGAAAATAGCATGAAGGTGGCCCAGGTGCTGATCCAGGAGCTGGACATCGGCGCGGTGGCGATCACCGATCGCGACAAGCTGCTGGCGTTTACCGGCATCGGCGACGATCACCATCTGCCGGGCAAGCCTATCTCCTCCTCGTATACGCAACGGGCGATTGAGACCGGGGAGGTGGTCTACGCCGACGGCAACGAGGTGCCTTACCGCTGCTCGATTCATCCGCACTGTAAGCTGGGGTCGACGCTGGTGATCCCCCTGCGCGGCGAGAACCAACGGGTGATAGGCACCATTAAACTGTATGAGGCGAAAAATCGCCTGTTCAGTTCGATCAACCGCACCCTCGGGGAGGGGATTGCCCAGCTGCTGTCGGCGCAGATCCTCGCCGGACAGTACGAGCGGCAGAAGGCGCTGCTGACGCAATCCGAAATCAAGCTCCTGCATGCCCAGGTCAACCCACACTTCCTGTTTAACGCGCTTAACACGCTGAAGGCGGTGATCCGCCGCGACAGCGATCAGGCCGGCCAGCTGGTGCAGTATCTGTCGACCTTCTTTCGCAAGAACCTGAAACGGCCGACGGAAATTGTCACTCTTGCCGATGAGATCGAGCATGTTAACGCCTATCTGCAGATTGAGAAGGCTCGCTTTCAGGCTAACCTGCAGATCCAGATGGCGGTGCCGGAAGGGCTGGCGCATCACCAGCTGCCGGCTTTTACCCTGCAGCCGATCGTGGAAAACGCCATTAAGCATGGTACATCGCAACATCTTGGCGTCGGCGAAATTACCATCCGCGCCAGCCAGGACGATCGCTGGCTGCAGCTGGATATCGAGGATAACGCCGGGCTGTACCGGGCCAACCCCCAGGCCAGCGGGCTGGGGATGAATCTGGTGGACAGGCGGCTGCGGGCGCGTTTTGGCGCCGACTGCGGCATCAGCGTCACCTGCGAGCCGGAGCGCTTTACCCGTGTCACCCTACGTCTGCCCCTGGAGGAGAATGCATGCTGAGAGTATTGATCGTCGATGATGAGCCGCTGGCGCGGGAAAACCTGCGCATTTTGCTGGAGACACAGCGCGATATCGAGATCGTCGGCGAGTGCGGCAACGCGGTGGAGGCCATTGGCGCGGTGCATAAGCTGCGTCCCGACGTGCTGTTTCTCGACATCCAGATGCCGCGCATCAGCGGTCTGGAGATGGTCGGGATGCTCGACCCGGAGCACCGCCCCTATATCGTGTTTCTCACCGCCTTTGATGAATACGCGGTGAAAGCCTTTGAGGAGCATGCCTTTGACTATCTGCTGAAGCCGATTGAAGCTGCCCGGCTGGAGAAAACCCTCGCCCGCCTGCGCCAGGAGCGTAATCTGCAGGATGTGTCGCTGCTGGATGATGCTCAGCAGACGCTGAAATACATTCCCTGTACCGGCCACAGTCGTATCTGGCTGCTGCAGATGGAGGATGTGGCCTTCGTCAGCAGCCGGATGAGCGGCATCTACGTGACCGACCGCGAGGGAAAAGAGGGCTTTACCGAACTGACCCTGCGCACCCTCGAGAGCCGCACGCCGCTGCTGCGCTGCCATCGCCAGTATCTGGTGAATATGGCGCACCTGAAGGAGATTCGCCTGGAGGAGAATGGCCAGGCGGAGCTGCTGATGCGCGCCGGGCAAACGGTGCCGGTGAGCCGGCGCTATTTAAAAAGCCTGAAAGAGGCGATTGGCCTGTAAAGCTGGTACACTGCGCCCCATTGCATCATCGACAGTAAAAGGCCCTCATGCTCAGTAATGATATTCTTCGTAGCCTGCGCTACACCCTGAAAGTCAATAATAACGATATGGTGCGCATTCTCGCGCTCTCCGCTATGGAATCCACCGCCGCCAGCTTCGACACCTGGACGACGAAAGAGGATGAAGAGGGCTTTGTTCGCTGCCCGGACATTATCCTGTCGGGTTTCCTTAACGGCCTTATCTATGACAAGCGCGGCAAAGATGATTCGGCCCCGGAGCTGGCGCTGGAGCGTCGGGTGAATAACAACACGGTGCTGAAAAAGCTGCGGATCGCCTTCTCGCTGAAAACGGACGATATCCAGGCGATTATGAGCGAGCAGAAATACCGGGTGTCGGTGCCGGAGATCACCGCCATGATGCGCTCGCCTGACCACAAAAACTACCGCGAGTGCGGCGACCAGTTTCTGCGCAATTTCCTGCGCGGACTGACCCAGCGGGTGCATAACCCGAAGGCATGATTTTTTGCCGGGTGGCGGCTTCGCCTGACCCGGCCTACAACGACTGCCCCCGGGCGCGTGCTAGCATAGCGCCGCCGGGCAAAAAAAAGCCGGAGATACTCTCCGGCTTTTTTGTTATTTCACCTGCTGACCCGGCTTGGCGCCGTCGTCAGGGCTTAACAGGAAGATATCCTTCCCGCCAGGGCCGGCGGCCATCACCATGCCCTCGGAGATGCCGAAGCGCATTTTGCGCGGCGCCAGGTTGGCGACCATCACCGTCAGGCGGCCAATCAGCGGCTGCGGATCCGGGTAAGCGGAGCGGATGCCGGAGAAGACATTGCGTTTTTCGCCGCCGAGATCCAGCGTCAGGCGCAGCAGCTTGTCGGAGCCCTCGACGAATTCCGCGTTTTCAATCAGCGCCACGCGCAGATCGACTTTGGCGAAATCGTCAAAGGTGATGGTCTCCTGAATCGGATCGTCCGCCAGCGGACCGGTGACCGGCGCCGCGGTGGCTTTCACCTCTTCTTTAGAGGCTTCTACCAGGGCTTCCACCTGCTTCATCTCGATACGGTTGTACAGCGCCTTGAACGGATTGACCTTATGCGCCAGCAGCGGCTGCTGAATGGCGTCCCAGCTCAGTTCGCTGTTGAGGAACGCTTCCGCACGCGCGGCCAGCTGCGGCAGGACCGGCTTCAGCCAGGTCATCAGCACGCGGAACATATTCAGGCCCATGGTGCAGATGGCCTGCAGGTCGGCGTCGCGGCCTTCCTGTTTCGCCACCACCCACGGCGCCTGCTCATCGACATAGCGGTTAGCCACGTCGGCGAGGGCCATGATTTCGCGGATGGCCTTACCGAACTCGCGGCTGTCCCATGCTTCGCCGATGCTTTCCGCCGCGTCGGTGAAGGTTTTGTACAGCGCCGGGTCGGCCAGCTCAGCGGCCAGCACGCCGTCGAAACGCTTGCTGATAAAGCCGGCGTTGCGTGAGGCGAGGTTAACCACCTTGTTGACGATGTCGGCGTTCACGCGCTGCACGAAATCTTCCAGGTTCAGGTCGATGTCATCGATGCGTGAAGAGAGCTTGGCGGTGTAGTAGTAGCGCAGGCTGTCGGCATCGAAATGATTTAACCAGGTGCTGGCCTTGATAAAGGTGCCGCGCGACTTGGACATCTTGGCGCCGTTAACCGTCACGTAGCCGTGCACGAACAGGTTAGTCGGCTTACGGAAGTTGCTGCCTTCCAGCATCGCCGGCCAGAACAGGCTGTGGAAGTAGACAATGTCTTTGCCGATAAAGTGATACAGCTCGGCCGTGGAGTCTTTCTTCCAGTATTCGTCGAAGCTGGTGGTGTCGCCGCGCTTGTCGCACAGGTTCTTGAAGGAGCCCATGTAGCCGATCGGCGCGTCCAGCCAGACGTAGAAATATTTGCCCGGCGCGTTGGGAATTTCGAAGCCGAAGTACGGCGCATCGCGGGAGATGTCCCACTGCTGCAGGCCGGATTCGAACCACTCCTGCATCTTGTTCGCGACCTGCTCCTGCAGGGCGCCGCTGCGGGTCCACGCCTGCAGCATTTCGCTGAACGACGGCAGGTCGAAGAAAAAGTGCTCGGAGTCACGCATCACCGGCGTGGCGCCGGAGACCACCGATTTCGGGTCGATAAGCTCGGTAGGGCTGTAGGTCGCGCCGCACACTTCGCAGTTATCGCCATACTGGTCCGGAGATTTGCACTTCGGACAGGTGCCTTTCACAAAACGGTCCGGCAGGAACATGCCTTTTTCCGGATCGTAGAGCTGAGAGATGGTGCGGTTTTTAATAAAACCGTTCTCTTTCAGGCGGGTGTAGATAAGCTCCGACAGCTCGCGGTTCTCGTCGCTGTGCGTCGAGTGATAGTTATCATAGCTGATGTCGAAGCCGGCGAAATCGGTCTGATGCTCCTGACTCATTTCGCCAATCATCTGCTCCGGAGTGATACCGAGCTGCTGCGCTTTGAGCATAATCGGCGTGCCGTGGGCGTCGTCGGCGCAGATGAAGTTGACCTCGTGGCCGCGCATTCGCTGGTAACGGACCCAGACATCAGCCTGGATGTGCTCCAGCATGTGGCCGAGGTGGATGGAGCCGTTGGCGTACGGCAGGGCGCACGTTACCAGAATTTTCTTCGCGACTTGAGTCATAGTGAGCATTACATCTTCTGTTGTAAAAAGGGCTTCCGATATTACCAAAAGGGCTGTGGGTGCGCCATAAATGGCTGCCCATATATGGATAATCGTTACCTGTGATAAACTCTGTGATTACTGAAAGCATCTCAAAACAACAAAGGAGTCGGGATGAATTCGCAATCCCAGGCCAAATCCCCTGAGCGCCTACGTGCGATGGTCGCCGGGACGCTGGCCAATTTCCAGCACCCAACCCTGAAGCATAATCTCACCGCCCTTAAGGCGCTGCACCATGTCGCCTGGCTGGACGATACCGTCCATATTGAACTGCAAATGCCGTTCGTCTGGAGCAGCGCCTTCGAAGCGCTGAAAGAGCAGTGCAGCGCCGAACTGCTGCGCATCACCGGCGCGAAGGCCATCGACTGGAAGCTGACCCACAGCATCGCGACCCTCAAGCGGGTGAAAAACCAGCCCGGGGTCAACGGCGTGAAAAACATTATCGCCATCAGCTCCGGCAAAGGCGGCGTCGGTAAATCTTCTACTGCCGTAAACCTGGCGCTGGCCCTGGCGGCGGAAGGGGCGAAGGTGGGCATTCTGGATGCCGATATCTATGGTCCGTCGATTCCGACCATGCTGGGTGCTGAAGACAGCCGCCCGACCTCGCCGGACGGCACTCATATGGCGCCGATCATGAAATATGGTCTGGCAACCAACTCCATCGGTTACCTGGTGACCGACGACAACGCCATGGTCTGGCGTGGGCCGATGGCCAGCAAGGCGCTGATGCAGATGCTGCAGGAGACCCTGTGGCCGGACCTCGACTACCTGGTGCTGGATATGCCGCCGGGCACCGGCGACATCCAGCTGACCCTGGCGCAGAACATTCCGGTGACCGGCGCGGTGGTGGTCACCACGCCGCAGGACATCGCGCTGATCGACGCCAAAAAAGGCATCGTGATGTTCGAGAAAGTGGAAGTGCCGGTGCTGGGGATCGTGGAAAACATGAGCATGCATATCTGCAGCAACTGCGGGCACCACGAGCCTATCTTCGGCACCGGCGGCGCGCAAAAACTGGCCGAGAAATACCACACCCAGCTGCTGGGCCAGCTGCCGCTGCATATTACGCTGCGGGAAGATCTGGATAACGGCACGCCGACGGTGGTGGCGCGTCCGGACAGCGAATTTACCGACATCTACCGCCAGCTGGCGGGCCGGGTGGCGGCCCAGATGTACTGGCAGGGAGAAGTGATCCCGGGTGAGATTGCCTTCCGCGCCGTTTAAGGCCGCGGCGAGCGCATCAGCCAGTATCTGCCCTCGGGCGACGCGCCCTGTGCTTCGATGGTCCAGCCATGACGCTGGTAGAAGCGCAGGGCGTTTTTATTTTCCATCAGGCACTTCAGCGTTCCGCTGGCGGTAAAGGTCCGTTCGACCTGCGCCAGCAGCGCGCTGCCGATATGTTTGCCCTGCCAGTCGGGGTCGACAAACAGATGGTGAAGGAAATTATCGGCGGTCCATACGGCGGCAAAGCCCACCGGCTGGCCGTCGCATTCCGCGACCCACAGCTGTTCATCCGCGGTGGCGGCATCGAAATCTTCCAGCCGCCACGCCGCGGCGGGAAGCCAGGTCCACGATAAACTGCGCGCCCGCAGGAAGATCTGGCGCAGCGCCGGAGAGTCCGCTGGCTCGCCGGGGCGGATGTGGAGATTGCGCGGATCAGCGATGATAGAAGATCTCGCCATCATACACTTTGAGGATTTTGCCTTCGGTATCGGTAATCAGCACGTAGTTACCGCCCATATAGGTCCAGTGGCTGCCGGCGTCCGGCGCAGGCAGGTTACGCTGCTGCCACTGTTTAATGTTGTATTCCGGGGTGAGATACATCGCCGGAACGGTGTCGCCGATGTGAAACTGGGTGAAATCGGCGGTGAACTCTTTCAGCGCATACTGATCGATCCCCGCGGCAGTAGCCGTCCAGCTGGCGCCAGCGGTGGCAAGAAGTACGCCTAGAAGCATCATTTTTGTTTTACGCATAGTTTCCTCAATATTACCTGGACTCAAAATAGCAGCCTCGTATCATTCCTGATGCGTTGCTGAAATGGCAAGCACTGGATTTTTAAAAAGTGTAAGCAAAACGCGGCGCAAGTCTTGTGCCGCTTGCGTTGCAGCGACGGTGATGCGTATTTTGGGAGCAATCTGAAGCAGGGGAGAATCGGCATGTTCAGGCTGGAAGATCTGACCTTATTTGTCCGCGCCGCGGCGCTGGGCAGTTTTAGCGACGCGGCGCGCGAGGCCGGGCAGCAGCCGGCGCAGGTCAGCGCGGCGATTAAGCGTCTGGAGACGATCCTCAATATTCGCCTGTTTGCCCGTTCGACCCGCAGCCTGCGCCTGACGCCGGAGGGGGAGACCTGGCTGCCCTACGCCACCCAGATGCTCGATACCCTCGAGGCCGGTCTGCAGAAGATCCAGACCCCGGATGATGAAGTTCGCGGCATGTTGCAGATTGCCGTGCCGTCGGACCTCGGGCGTAACCTGCTCCTGACCCTGTTCCGCGATTTCCGCCAACGCCACCCGGCGCTGCGCCTGCGGCTGCTCTTTTCCGATCAGCTGACCGACGTGTTTAAAGATCCGGTGGACGTTGCGTTTCGCTATGGCAATAACGACGATGCCTCGTTTATCTCGCTGCCGGTGGCGCCGGAAAATCGTCGGGTGCTGGTGGCCTCGCCTGAGTGGATCGCCCGCCATGGCGAACCGCAGACCCTCGAGGAACTCAGCCAGCACAATGCGTTGATCTACATTTTGCGCGGCCGTCCGTTCGACCGCTGGTCGCTGAGCCTCGACGGCGTGGTTCAGCAGCAGAAGGTTTCCGGCACGGTGATGAGCGACGACGCCGAGGTGATCCGTCGGCTGGCGATCGCCGGGGAGGGCATTGCCTATAAATCGATGCTCGACGTCAGCGACGATCTGCGGGCGGGGCGCCTGCGGCGCCTGCTGCCGCGTTATCAGGGGGATGTAGTGCCGTTGAATCTGATTTGTCCGCACCGCAAACAGCTCTCTGCCGCGGTGCGTTTGTTATATGAAGAGGTGAAATCACATTGTGAAGGGCTTAATGCCTGACTAAGGTCGCGAAGTAATATACCAGCGGGACGGCCAATACCCACAGGCCAATCGGGATCTCCCGCCACTTACCGGCGATAGCCTTGATCACAATGTAAAACAGCAGCCCGCCGGCAATCCCGGTGCCAAAGCTGTTGGCGATAAGGGTGATCATCACCATCATCAGCACCGGCAGCCCGTCGGTGAAGTTGGCAAGATCCACTTTGCGCAGGCCGCTGAACATGTTCAGGCCAATCAGGATCAGCGCCGGGGCGGTGGCTTCTTTCGGGATCATCAACGCCACCGGCGTGAACAGCAGCATCAGCAGGAACATTACCGCCGCCGACAGGGCGGTGAGGCCGGTTTTGCCGCCCGCTTCCGCTGCCGCCGAAGACTCAATCAGCGCCGTCGCCGCCGGAATGCCCACCCACGGGCCGAGCGCGGCGGCAATCGAATCGACCATGAACGGGCGATTAATCTGCGGCATGTTGCCTTCTTCATCCAGCAGACCCGCCTCGCCGCCCACCGCCAGCGTTGTCCCCATGGTGGAGAAAAACTCAGATGCGAAAAAGACGAACAGGAACGGCAGGAAGGCGATGTTTAACGCCCCCAGCAGGTCAGCCTGTCCCAGCACCGGCGCCAGCGAGTGGGGGGCATCGATAAAATGCGTCGGCAGTTTAGTCACGCCGAACGGGATACCCACCAGCGTGGCGCACAAAATAGCCCACAAAATCGCGCCCGGTACCTTACGCGCCTGCAGGGCTATCGCCAGGAACAGGCCGCACAGCGCCACCAGCGCGCCGGGGGCGAGAAAGTCGCCGAGCATCAGGGCGTTGGTTTTCGCATTGGCCAGCACCAGCCCGGCATTGCGAAAACCGAGGACGGCGACAAACAGGCCGATGGAGGCCGTCAATCCCAGCTTGATCGACTGCGGCACCGAGCGGGTGACCACTTCGCGTAGGCCAAAGCGGGTCAGCAGGAAGAAGAGGATCCCCGACCAGCAGGCAATTCCGAGGCCAGTCTGCCAGCCAATCCCTTCGCTACCGGCCAGCGTCACCCCCACCAGCACCGAGCCGCCAATGCCCGGGCCGACGATAAACGGCAGGTTGGCATAAAACGCCATCAGCAGCGAGCCGACGACGAAGACCAGAATGGTGCCGGTGGTGGCGGCGCCTTTATCCATCCCGCCGATCGCCAGCAGCCCCGGGATGACCACCAATAAATAGGCGGCGGCGAGGAAACCGGTGATCCCGGCCAGGCATTCGGTGCGTAGCGTGCCGCCGCGCGAGCGCAGCGCAAAGCGGCGCTCCAGCCAGTTAGCGCGGGCGGAAGAGTGAAGTGTGTTATCGGCCATGCTCAGGCTCCCTGAGGATTATTGTTGTGATCGGTTGGCTCCGGGATCTCCCGGCAGGCTATCAACGGGTCGACTATCTGGCGGCTGCCGCCGTCGGTCAGACCCAAATCGGTTAAATGCGGCCCGGCGTTACAGGCAAGGCAGGTGCCTTCAATGGCCTTGAAGACCCGGTACGGCGGCTCCCAGTCGGCGACTTGGCTGCTCAGATCGCGCAGCTCGCGGAACTGACGCGCCAGTTCCGCAGCCGAGAGATCCGACAGCATGCCGGCAATCGGCATCGCCACATGGGCGAGGATCTCGCCCTGTTGCGCCAGCGCCATCCCGCCGCCTGAGGCGATAAGCTGGTTGGCCGCCAGCGCCATATCATTAGCGTCGCGCCCGAGCACCACCAGATTATGCGAGTCGTGGGAGTAGCTGGTGGCGATGGCGCCGCGCAGCTCACCCCAGCCTTCAAGCAGGGCGATTTGCGGCGTCGCCTGATGGCGGCCGTGGCGGTGCTTGACCCAGATCAGACTGAAGCCGGCGGGCAGCTGGACTATCCCGTCACGAACCTGCACTTCCACTTCGCCCCACTGGGTGAAGCGCGCGCCGCGGATATGGCGCAGGCGGGCAATGCCGTGACGAATGCCCTGGACGCGCAGAATAAAGTCATCGGCGCGGAGGGGGGCGATCTGCAAAGTATCGCGCGGCGGCGTGACGCCCGCGGCGGGCGCGATCGGTGTCAGCAGGTTGCCCGCGCGGGCCAGCAGCTTACCGCCTACGTAGACTTCGCGGGCCACCAGTTTCTCCAGGGAATCAAACACCACCAGATCGGCGCGCCGCCCGGCGGCAATCAGCCCAAGATCGTGGCGCTGCAGGCGAATAGCGGCGTTGAGGGTGGCGAATCGCAGCGCATCGACCGCCGGTAAACCGTGCTCGATCAGCAGATTAAGCAGGGCGATGATGCCGCCTTTCTCCAGCAGCATATCCGGCGGCACGTCATCGGTGCAGACGGTGATTTGCGAGGAGAGGTGCGGCAGCGTTTTTAACGCCGCGACGATATCCGGCAGCAGATAGGGGTGCGAGCCGCGGATCTCGATCGTCAGCCCGGCGCGCAGTTTTTCCAGCGCGTCGTCCGCCGAGGTCAGTTCATGATCGGAGGTGACGCCGGCGGCGAGGTAGGCCTGCAGGTCAGCGCCGCTCAGGCCGCGGGCGTGGCCTTCAATCAGTTTGCCGCTGTTGAGACCGGCCTGGACAATCTCCTGCATCCGCTCGCTACCGTGCAACACGCCGTGCATATCCATCACCTCCGCCACGCCGCGCACTTCCGGCCAGCCGAGCATGGTCTCCATCTCCGCGCCGGCGAAATCAGCGCCGGACATTTCGAGACCCGGCGTGGAGGGGACGCTGGACGGGGCGGCGACCATCACCTGCAGCGGCAGATGGCGGCTGGCGTCCACCGCATAGCGCACGCCAGCGACGCCGAGGACGTTGGCCAGCTCATGCGGATCCCAGAACACCGCGGTGGTGCCCTGGGTGAGGACGATTTCCGCATAGCGCTCCGGCGGCAGGTGCGAGCTTTCGAGATGCACGTGGGTGTCCATCAGGCCGGGGGACAGGTAGCCACCGGCCAGGGAACGCACTTCATGGGCGTCTTCGCGACTGCCGCGCGGATGGACGCTGGCGATCATCTCGCCGACGATACCGACGTCAGCGGGGCGAATTTCGCCCGTGGCCATATCGACGATCTGCGCATCGATCAGCAGCAGATCAAACGGGGATTCACCGCGCGCGGCCTGCACGGCGCGACGGCGGACTTGAGCATTGCTGGACATAACCACTCCGGCACAAGGATAATGCGGATACTCTAGGGGCACAGCAAACGTTTGCCCAGATGAATAAATTTATCACCCGATAAGCTCGGGTTATTGTGCAGGACCACCGTAGCGAACCCGATGATGAACGAACCCTGGCAGCGGCTGCCCGCGCTCTCTCTTAAACAGCTTCAGTATTTCGTCACCCTGGCCCAGCTGCGCCATTTTACCGATACCGCCAGTCGGCTGGCGATTAGCCAGCCGGCGCTGAGCAGCGCCCTGCGGCAGATTGAAACGGTACTCGGCGGCAAACTGGTCAACCGTACCGCTGCGACGGTCACTCTGACTGAACTGGGGGCGGCGATTTTACCCCACGCCCAGCGGATCCTCAGCGTGGCGCAGGCGGCCTTTTCCGATATGCAGCAGATTGTCGAGGCGGGTGGCGACGGGACGGTGCGTATCGGTCTGGTGCCGTCGGTCAGTTCGCTGCTGTTTCCGCTGCTGCCGCAGACCCTGGCTGAGGCCTTTCCGCGTCTGCGCATTGAATTTCACGATCAGACCAACGATGCGCTTATCCAGGCGCTGCAGCGCGGCGAGATTGATTTCGGCATCGGGGCGATCGACAGTTCTCTGCCCGCAGAACTGCTGGTCTATCCGCTGCGCGAAGATCCCTTCGTGGCGGTGCTGCACCGCGACGATCCGCTGGCCGCGCAGGCGCATCTGCCGTGGAAACAGCTGGTGGGGCGGGATATTGCTGTGTTCTCGAAGGGCAATATCCAGCGGCTGGTGGCGGCATTAGTGGAGAGCCATCGCCTGACGCTGACCACCCGCTACCAGGTGGACTATATCGAAACCCTGTATGGCCTGGTGCGCTCGCGCTTAGCAGTGGCGATTCTGCCGGCGCTGTACACCACCCATCTGCAGGACCCGGCGCTCAGGGTCGCCCACCTGCAGCAGCCGGCGCTCGCCCGCACAGTGGCCCTGATGCGCGGCCCGCAGGCGCTGCCCCCGCTTATTGAAGACTGTTTTTCTCTGCTACAGGCCGCCTTGCGCTAGGGCAGGTGCTTGATCAGTACGTCCAGGTTTAAGTGGTTGATGTACACCAGCGAGTGTGAGGAGAGGACGCCCAGCAGCCGGTTATGGTGCCCGGCAATAATTAAATCGATCTGCCGCTGCCGAACGCAGGTTTCCACGTCTTCAAACCGGCGGGTGGTCACCAGCGAGAGGGTATCCACCGGCAGGGAGACGGTGCAGGCCAGCTCGTTGAGCAGGGCCTTGGCCTGGATCACCTCCTGCGAGACCCGATCGTCGCGCAGGCTGTCGGAAACATAGTTCAGCGCCCGGTAATCGGTGCTGATGTGGGCGATGGTGATGCGCATGCCGTTCTCTTCTGCCATTCTGGCGGCATGCTGGAGCAGCGGGACGCCGTCCTGACTGCTGTTAATCAGTACCAGCGCATGGTGATAAACGGCCATGGCGTATATCCTCGGTAGGCTAAATAGCGCATGATGTCATTATTTTCCGCCCGCCAGCAGCGGAATGCAATCCCGTCCGGTTGCCTGATGAGCATGATGGCCGCGAAGGTGTCGTATCCAGGGCTAAAGGCTTGTTGTATGAACCGGTGAGTTGCGGTAAATTCCACAACGCTTAACAATTTCACTATTTTGACTCGGGGTGCCCTTCTTCGTTGAAGGCTGAGAAATACCCGTACCACCTGATCTGGATAATGCCAGCGTAGGGAAGTCAGAGACCGCAGGGTCATTGCTTCTACCTCGTCTGGCGGGAGCAAACTATGCCTGAGCTGTTGAATCCCGCGCCTGTCGCGCACCTGCGCCATCTGCTGCGCGCCCATTCCCCCCTTGTGCACTGCATGACTAATGACGTGGTGCAGACCTTTACCGCCAACGTTCTGCTGGCCGTCGGCGCCTCGCCGGCGATGGTGATCGATCCCCGCGAAGCGGCGCAGTTTGCCGCTATCGCTGATGCGCTGTTAATTAACGTCGGTACCCTGACCGAAGATCGCGCCGTGGCGATGCGCGCCGCGGTGGAGCACGCCCGTCAGGCCGGCAAGCCCTGGACGCTGGATCCGGTGGCGGTCGGCGCCCTGACCGTGCGCACTGCCTTTTGTCACGAGCTACTGGCCCTCCAGCCGGCGACCATTCGCGGCAATGCCTCTGAAATTCTGGCGCTGGCCGGGATGAGCGCCGGCGGGCGCGGGGTGGATACCACCGATACGGCCGCTGCGGCGCTGCCGGCGGCCCAGGCGCTGGCTCGTCGGCTGGCTACCGTGGTGGCGGTCACTGGCGAGGTGGACTACGTCACCGACGGCGAGCGGGTGCTCAGCGTGGCGGGGGGCAATCCGCTGATGACCCGGGTGGTGGGCACCGGCTGCGCGCTGTCGGCAGTGGTGGCGGCGAGCGCGGCGCTGCCGGGAGACCGGCTGGAAAACGTGGCCGCCGCCTGCGGGCTGATGAAGCAGGCCGGGGAGATCGCCGCCCGTCAGGGAGGCCCAGGCAGCTTTATTCCGGCGTTTCTCGACGCGCTGTATCAGGAGGTGCAGGGATGAAACGCATCAACGCCCTGACCATCGCCGGCACCGATCCCAGCGGCGGGGCCGGTATCCAGGCCGATCTGAAAACCTTCTCCGCGCTGGGGGCCTATGGCTGCTCGGCGATCACCGCCCTGGTGGCGCAGAATACCCGCGGCGTACAGTCGGTCTATCGCATCGAACCGGATTTTGTGGCCGCGCAGCTCGACTCGGTGTTCAGCGATGTGCGTATCGATACCACCAAAATCGGCATGCTGGCGGAGACCGATATTGTGGAAGCCGTGGCCGAGCGGCTGGCGCGCTACCGGGTGGCCAACGTGGTGCTGGATACCGTCATGCTGGCGAAAAGCGGCGATCCGCTGCTGTCGGCTTCGGCGGTAGAGACCCTGCGTCAACGATTGTTGCCGCAGGTGTCATTGATCACCCCGAACCTGCCGGAAGCGGCCGCGCTACTCGATGCCCCCCATGCGCGTAACGAACGGGAAATGCTGGAGCAGGGGCGGGCGCTGCTGGCGCTGGGCTGCGGCGCGGTATTGATGAAGGGCGGCCATCTCGACGATGCCGAAAGCCCGGACTGGCTCTTCACCCGCGAAGGGGAACAGCGGTTCACCGCGCCGCGAGTGCAGACCAAAAATACCCACGGCACCGGCTGTACGCTCTCCGCCGCGCTGGCGGCGCTGCGCCCGCGTCACGCGGACTGGGCAGCCACCGTTATCGAGGCGAAGGCCTGGCTGTCGGCGGCTCTGGCGCAGGCCGACTCTCTGGAGGTAGGCCACGGTATCGGGCCGGTGCACCATTTCCACGCCTGGTGGTAAATGGCAGCGCAACGGGACAGCAGAATCTCCTGAAAAAATGGCCCCCCGGCTGGAAAATAGGCTAAGTCGGTACCAGGCTTAACCTGCCCAAAAAAATTGGGTTGGGATAATGCATGCCGGCTTCGGCCGGCCTTACGGGAGATTGCTATGACTGATATTACGCAGTTGCTGGGCAAAGATGCCGAGAGCCTGTTGCAGCACCGTTGTATAACCATTCCGTCCGACCAGCTGTATCTGCCTGGCGCAGATTATGTTGATCGGGTGATGGTGGATAACAACCGACCACCGGCGGTGCTACGCAATATGCAGACCCTGTACAATACCGGACGCCTGGGGGGAACCGGCTACCTTTCCATTCTGCCGGTTGACCAGGGCGTGGAGCACTCGGCGGGCGCCTCCTTTGCCGCCAACCCGCTGTACTTTGATCCGAAAAATATCGTCGAGCTGGCGATCGAAGCCGGCTGTAACTGCGTGGCGTCGACCTACGGCGTGCTGGCCTCGGTGTCGCGCCGCTACGCGCATCGCATCCCTTTCCTGGTGAAGCTCAACCATAACGAAACGCTGAGCTACCCCACCGAATACGACCAGACCCTCTACGCCAGCGTTGAGCAGGCGTTCAATATGGGGGCGGTGGCCGTGGGAGCGACGATCTATTTCGGCTCAGAACAATCGCGTCGTCAGATAGAAGAGATTTCCGCCGCCTTTGAGCGGGCCCATGAGCTGGGCCTGGTCACCGTGCTGTGGGCCTATCTGCGCAATTCGGCGTTCAAGAAAGACGGCGTCGACTATCATGTTTCCGCTGACCTGACCGGTCAGGCCAACCACCTGGCGGCCACCATCGGCGCCGATATCGTTAAGCAAAAGATGGCGGAGAATAACGGCGGCTACAAAGCGGTTAACTTCGGCTATACCGACGATCGGGTATACAGCAAACTGACCAGCGATAACCCCATCGATCTGGTGCGCTACCAGCTGGCCAACTGCTATATGGGCCGCGCCGGGCTGATCAACTCCGGCGGCGCGGCGGGCGGGGAGACCGACCTTGCCGACGCGGTGCGCACGGCGGTGATCAATAAACGCGCCGGCGGCATGGGGCTGATCCTGGGCCGCAAAGCGTTTAAGAAATCGATGGCCGACGGCGTGAAGCTGATCAATGCCGTGCAGGATGTTTATCTGGATGGCAAAGTGACTATCGCATAAGGCAAAAATCCGGGCGGCACCGCCCGGATTGCGCATTGTTTGTACCAGATGCGGTTTATTAAGACTCTGCCGCGTTGGCGGTAAACGGTTTCGCATGCTGATCGCTGGTAAAGCCAGGCTGTTCAACGCGGATTAACGGGCACAGGAAGAAGGCCAGAATATATAAGGCGGTATAGGCTATTACCACGCCGATAGTGCTGAAATAGGGCAGCAGTACCACGGCAATCGCCGGCGCCAGAAAGTTCGACAGCCCGGCTGACAGGTTATAGACCGAAATGGCCGCGCCTTTATGGTTCGGCTCCAGCGCCGGGAACACCGCCGCCATCGGCACAAACGCGGCGACAAAAATCCCCAGGGCAATAGCCGGTACCAGCGCCATGGCAAAATTATGGCCGAAGTGCTGGGGTAGGTAATAGAACGCCAGGCTAGAAAGCGCCATCCCGATGCAGCCGAACCAGCGGATAACCTTCATCCAGCCCATTTTCTCCGCCACAATCCCCCAGAAAACGTTCGAAAAGATCGTGGTGAAGAAGAATGCCGCCCATACCTGCAGCCATTCCGAGGTGGTAAATCCCAGCTCATCAACAAACATCATCGGCATGATCACCGCAAAACCAAACAGCGACAGGGTGTTGATAATGCGCACAATGCTCGAGAACAGAATGCTGCGGTTGGTATAGAGCAGCGTCGCCGCGCGCCCCAGTTCGGCGAATTTTTCACGAGTGGTCAGGTTCTGCATATGGCGCGGCGTTTCGGTATGACGCATCGACACCAGCGCAATAATGCCGCCGGTGGCGCAAAAGAGCAGCGCCAGCCACAGGGTGCCCATTTCGCCAATGTGGGGAATGGTAAAGCTCGGAATATAGCTGCCGAACACGCCGATACCCACCGAGTAGACCGCCCAGAACCAGCCCAGCGCGGAGCTGGAACTGTCGCTGCGGACGTTGTGGATAATGGCGACGATAAAGGAGTAGAGGAACAGCGGGTAGGCCAGGCCGCGGATGCCATAAAACAGCAGGATCAGCGCATAGTTGGCGCGACCGAGGCCGAAGACGAGGAACAGTACGTGGAACACACACCACAGCACGAAGCCAATCAGCATGGCTTTACGTGGGGTAATGATTTCCGCCACCACGCCGGAGACCCACGCCGACAGGGCGGCAGCCAGACCGTAGAGAGTAAAGGCAAAGGAAGCCTGCGCCGGGGTGAATCCGAGTGCTTTGATGTAGTGCGACAGAAAAGCCAGCTCAAAGCCGTCGCCGGTCATAAACACGGCGATGGCGACATATCCCCAGATGAGGTTGAGCGGTAGACCGTACCACTGTTTGTTATTAACGGACATGTTGACCTCGATTTCAGAGTGCAGATGAGTGTCTCCGCTGCACAGCAGCGGAGCATTATTGTTATAAAATAAGGAGGTATGTTATTCGCGAATCAGCCTGCCGGCCTGTTGTAGCGCCTTATAGGCCGCATACCTGCGCTGATGAAACGGGCTAAACGCCGTCTCGCTGTGATAGGTGGCATCCACCTGAGTAAACTGCTTCATGGCCTCCGGCAGCGAAGCCGCGACTCTGCCCGCCACCGCGCCGAGGATGGCGGAACCTAACAGCACCGGCTCGCGGCTGGCGGTGCTCACGACGCTAACGCCGCAGGCGTCGGCCAACAGCTGACGCACCAGCGGATGCTGCCCGGCTCCGCCGCTGATGACGATATTTTCACTCTCAATTCCGCAGGCGCGCTGGGCGTCAATGATCTGTCGCAGACCATAGCCAATCCCGCATAAGCCGGCAACGTACAGCGCGGTCAGGTTATCCAGGTCCCGCTCCATCCCCAGCCCGGCAATCAGCGCTTTCGCGTGGGGATCGGCAAGCGGCGCGCGATTACCGAGAAACTCCGGAACGACGTGCAGACCGGCGGCCAGCGTTACCGCTTCAGAAGGGGAAGCAACTTGCGTCAGAACGCGATCCGCCAGCCAGACCGGTAGAGGGACGCCTGCGGCTTTCGCTTGCTCGCGCGCTTCCGCCGCCGCCGGATGGAAGCTCAGCAGCTGGTCGATAGCCGCGCCGGCGGCGCTTTGCCCGCCTTCACTTAGCCAGTAGCCCGGCACCATCGCCGAATAGTAAGGGCCCCAGACGCCCGGGACGAATACCGCTTCCTGAGTGGTGGTCATGGTGCAGGAAGAAGTGCCGAAGACATAGGCCATATTGTTGACCGCGCCGTTAAGCACGCCGACGGTACCGATGCCGCCCGCGTGGGCGTCAATCATCCCCACCGCCACCGGCGTGCCGATCGGCAGGCCCATCTCCTCTGCCGCCGTGGCGCAAAGGCCCTCGCCGCAGGGGGTGCCTGGATCGACAATCCGCTGGCCGATGCGGACAAAATCTTCATCCGCCAGCTCTGCGAGGCCAATCTGGCGGAAGTAACCGGCATCCCAGCGTTGTTCATGCGCCAGGTAGGTCCATTTACAGGTCACCGTGCAGACCGAGCGGGCTTCATCGCCGGTTGAGCGCCAGGTGAGGTAATCGGCGAGGTCGAAGAAGTGGCGCGCCTGCTGATAGATGTGCGGGCGATTCTCCTTCAGCCACAAAATTTTCGGCGTTTGCATCTCCGGCGAGATTTTGCCGCCAACGTACCGCAGTACCGGGTGGCCCGTGGCATTGATCTTTTCCGCCTGCCCGGTGGCGCGATGATCCATCCAGACAATAATGTTGCGGTCCGCATCGTCCGAAGGCCCGACCGCCAGCGGCGCATCGTTATCGCCAATCACCACCAGCGAGCAGGTGGCATCGAAGCCGATCCCGGCTATCGACGACGGCGAAACGCCGGCGCTGGCCACCGCCGTTTTAATGCAGTAGCACACCGCCTGCCAGATCTCACGGCTCGACTGCTCGACCTTGTTTCCGGCGCTGCGAAACAGGGTTATTTCCCGGGTCGCGTGGGCGAGGAGCTCGCCCCGCAGATTGAATACCCCGGCGCGCACGCTGCCCGAACCGACATCCACGCCAATAATGTTTTGCGTATCGTTTTGCATCACATCCTCTCACAGGCTGGCCAGGGTCAGAGATCCACGCTGTTCGGCAGGATCACAATGTCGCGCACGGTGACGTTTTTCGAACGCGTCACCATAAACAGCACCGACTCCGCCACTTCAATCGGCTGCATCAGGCTGCCGTTGGCCAGCGCTTCGTCCATTTTGGCTTTTGGCCAGTCGTCCAGCAGAGCAGTCACCACCGGGCCCGGCAGTACGGCGCCGACGCGCACGCCATACTGCGCCACCTGGCGACGAGTGGTGTGCACAAATGCCTGCACCGCGAATTTCGACGCGGTATAGACAGGCTCCCAGATCACCGGCACCACGCCCGCGATCGAACTGGTGAAGATAATATCCCCGGATTTTTGCGCGATCAGATGCGGCAGGACGCTGCGCACGCAGCGGAAGGCGGCGTTGATATTAAGGTGCAGCACGCGGTCCCAGACGTCCGGGTCGCCCTCGGCCACCGGCCCGCCGATATAGGCGCCGGCGTTGGCGTGGAAGATATCGAGACGCCCGGTAAGCTGCAAAATGCCCTGCAGAAGATTATCGACCTGGTCCGCCTGCATCAGGTCGACCTGCAGGGCGAAGGCGTTTTCGCCAAGTTCGGCGACCAGTTTGTTGAGCTTTTCGCCTTCGCGGTCGATCAGTACCACTTTTGCGCCAGCTCCCAGCAGGGTCCTCGCGCACTCGAGGCCGATACCGGACGCCGCGCCGGTGATCGCGGCGACTTTACCGCTGAGGGAAGTATTCATAGAGGAGACAGAGTGGTTCATTTTATAATCCTTTGCCGTGTCTGGTTAAAACTATCGAACGCGAGGGCATCACGTTCGAGGTGATAGACTAAACCTGGTAACATATTGAATATCAGCATCTTAATTCAGGCTTGCTGGCATGTTGAGGCGGTATGCGCGCGTACTTCCTGGCGTGAAAAGGATGCTCAATCGATGAAGCTATGTTGCTCTCGCTTCATCGATTGAGCAAGTGGGGAAATTAACAGCGACATGATTTTGTGACGCAAGTTGGAAAAATGAAGAAGATAACGATTTACGACCTGGCGGAACTTTCCGGCGTTTCGGCGAGCGCGGTGAGCGCTATCCTCAACGGTAACTGGAAAAAGCGCCGCATCAGCGCCAAGCTTGCGGAAAAGGTGACGCGGATTGCCGAGGAGCAGGGCTATGCGATTAACCGTCAGGCCAGCATGCTGCGCAGTAAAAAATCACACGTCATCGGTATGATTATCCCCAAATATGATAACCGCTACTTCGGTTCCATCGCCGAACGCTTTGAGGAGATGGCCCGCGAGCGCGGCCTGCTGCCGATTATCACCTGTACGCGCCGGCGTCCGGAACTGGAGATCGAAGCGGTAAAGGCGATGCTCTCCTGGCAGGTTGACTGGGTGGTCGCGACCGGGGCGACCAATCCGGATAAAATTTCCGCGCTATGCCAGCAGGCGGGCGTGCCAACGGTCAATCTCGACCTGCCGGGCTCTCTCTCGCCGTCGGTGATTTCGGATAACTACGGCGGCGCGAAAGCGTTGACTCATAAGATCCTGGCTAATAGCGCCCGCCGCCGCGGAGAGCTGGCGCCGCTGACCTTTATCGGCGGGCGCAGCAGCGACCATAACACCAGCGAGCGTTTACGCGGCTTCCACGATGCGCATCGCGAGCTGGGGCTTAGCGTGCCGCAGGCGAATATTCTGGCTCCCGGCTATTCGAAAGGCCACGTTGAGGACTGCCTGCAGGAGCGGTTTAGCAGCGAGAAGACGCTGTTGCAGGGGATATTTGTTAACTCGACGATATCCCTGGAAGGGGTTGTGCGCTGGCTGTCGCAGGTGGGTCTGACCGGCAGCGAGCAGCCGCCGATGGGCTGCTTCGACTGGGATCCTTTTGTCTACCTGCTGGGGCACGATATCGACATGGTGCAGCAGGACGTGCCGGCGATGCTGGACGCTGTTTTTTCGATTATTGACGCCGGCGAAGCCAGCCAGCAGCTGATTGAAATTCCCCCGCGACTGATGAGCAGCAGCTGAGTCGCTGTCTGGCTGTTCGACGTTACCGCGTCAGCAGCCAGCGGGCGGTATGCTCATCGGTCACCAGGCCATTGATCCAGCCGCCTTTAAGGGCGGCCAGGATCGCCGGTCGTTTATGTTCTCCACAGGCAGCGGCAATCCGCGGGCAGTGGCTCTGGCGGATATCATAGCTGGTGATCATGCGGTTGATCTCGCTGTCTACCACGTCGCCTTGCGCATCAATAAACCGCCCGAGGATCTCCCCGATGCCGCCGCGGGCGGTCAGCTCATCCATCTGCGCCTGATTGATAAAGCCGTCTTTAAAGATCGGACTTTGCGTGCCCAGCGGACCAATGCCGACAAAAATCACGTCCGCCTCGCGGGCGACGCCGGAGACGCTGCGGAATAAGCGATTGGTGCACCACATTTCATACTCATCCGCGCTTTGGGCGTAGCGCGGTGCCGGCCACTGATAGTACTTGGCCTTAATTTTGCGGGTCAGCAGCAGGGGCACGTCATCGTAATAATTGCACTGCCCGTCGGCGTTCATGGCGCTGATCAGCGCCACGCAGCGGGTATTCAGGCTGTCAAAATCGATGCGCTGCAGCGCTTTTTTCAGGGTCAGGCCCGAGCCCAGACCGATAATTTTCTCTTTATCATCCTGCAGATAGCGAGCCATCAGCTGATAGCAGCCAAATGACACACTGTCGAGGGTACTTTCTTCGCTAAAGGCGGGGACCACATTGCACTCGATCAAGCGGTATTTTTCCTGCAGCAACTGCGCATAATCGAGGCAGTTCGCTACCGGATGGTGCAGATTAATCGACACAATCCCTTCTTCTTTCGCGGCGGCGATCAGCCGTTGCACCACCGGTCTGGAGGTGCCCAGCTGGCTGGCAATCTCGCTCTGATTCTGGCCGGCGATGTAGTACATCCATGCGGCACGCACCTTCTGATCCAACCGGATATCGTCTTCTTTACTCATGGTTTCCCGCCCTAAGTTGCTGGCCAGGGCACGCAATTGGCCCGGCGAATACCCGCATTCTCGCCGTGGTTGGCATAACTGGCAAGCTTTTGCTCTTTGCTGGTCATTTGTAATTTAATTGGGTAATTGCTCTTTTGTGATCCATGGCTCTTATTTTGGTCAAATGATCAATTACAGTGGCGCCATCAACTCAAGGAGAGCAGAACATGAACAATCAATTCACATGGCTTCATATCGGTCTGGGTTCTTTTCATCGCGCGCATCAGGCGTGGTATCTGCATCGTCTGATTGCTTCCGGGGATAATCGCTGGCGCATCGCGGCGGGGAATATTCGCAACGACGCCGAGCAGGTGGTCCAGGCGCTGGCGGCGCAGGGAGGACGTTACGTCCTCGAGACCGTCAGCCCGGAAGGGGAGCGCGAATATGAAGAGATCACCTCAATCCAGAAACTGCTGCCGTGGCAGGCCGGGCTACAGCCGCTGATTAACGAAGGGGCAAACCCGCAGACCAAAGTTATCGCCTTTACCGTGACGGAAGGGGGGTACTACCTGAACACTCGCCATCAGCTGGAAACCAGCAACCCCGATCTGCAGGCCGACCTGCAAGGCGAGTGCAAAACCATTTACGGCACCCTCGCGCGGATCCTGGAAAAGCGCATGGCCGACAACGCCGGGCCGCTGACCCTGCTCAACTGCGATAACGTGCGCCATAACGGCGAGCGTTTCCACGACGGTATGGTCGAGTTCCTGCAGCTCACCGGCAAACAGGCGGTGATTGACTGGATGGCGGCCAATACCACCTGTCCGAACACCATGGTGGACCGCATCACCCCGCGTCCGGCGGCCGATCTGCCGGCCCGCATCAAAGCGCAAACCGGAATTGATGACAAAGCGCCGGTGATGGGGGAGACCTTTATCCAGTGGGTAGTGGAGAACAACTTCCGCGATGCCCGCCCGAATCTGGAGGCGGTCGGCGTGGAGATGGTGGAGTCGGTCATCCCGTATGAAGAGGCGAAAATCCGTATTTTGAACTCGTCGCACAGCTGCATTGCCTGGGCGGGAACCTTAATCGGCCAGCAGTATATTCATGAAAGCACGCTGACCGATGTTATCTACGCCATTGCCGACCGCTACGTTACGGAGGACGTTATTCCGTGTCTCGGCGATAACGGCATTGATCTGCCGACCTACCGGGATGTGGTGCTTAAGCGCTTTACCAACCCCTATATCCAGGACACCAACCAGCGCGTCGCCGCCGACGGCTTCTCGAAAATTCCGGCGATGATCGCGCCAACCTTGCAGGAGTGCTACCAGCGCGGCGTCCGCCCTGAGGCGACCGCCATGCTGCCGGCGCTGTTCTTCGTCTTTATGGAGCAGTGGCACAAGGGAACTCTGCCGTATCAGTACCAGGACGGCATCCTGGATGCGCAGGCGGTGCATGAGATGTTCGAGGCTCAGGATCCGGTGGCTGTCTACGCGCGCGATAAAGCCCTGTTTGGTGATCTCGCCAACAACGCGGATTTCCTGGCGCTGATGCGCGAGAAAGTCGCCGCCGTTTACACGCTGATTAACTAAGAGGTGGCTATGTATCTGGGTATCGATCTCGGCACATCGGAAGTCAAAGCGCTGGTCATTGATGAGAACCATGAGGTTATCGCCAGCCATAGCGCGCCGCTGAGTATTCAGCGGCCTCATCCGCACTGGTCAGAACAAGCGCCGGAGCTATGGTGGGAGGCGACGGAGTACCTGATGGCCACGCTACGGGAAAAATGCGCGCAGCATTGGCCGGCCATTAAGGCGATTGGCCTCTCCGGGCAGATGCACGGCGCGGTGTTGCTGGATGCAGAGGGGGAAGCGATCCGTCCGGCCATTCTGTGGAACGACACCCGCTGCGCCGCAGAGTGCGCCGAGCTGGAGACGATGGCGCCGGAGCTGCATCAGGTGGCGGGCAACCTGGCGATGCCGGGCTTTACCGCGCCGAAGCTGTTGTGGGTGCGCCGTCATGAGCCGCAGCACTTTCAGCGCACCGCCACGGTGCTGTTGCCGAAGGATTATCTGCGCTACCGGATGACCGGGAAGAAAGTCTCCGATATGTCGGACGCCGCCGGGACGCTGTGGCTGGACGTGGCGAAGCGCGACTGGTCCGACGCTCTGCTGGACAAGTGCGGCTTGTCACGCAGCCAAATGCCGACGCTGGTCGAAGGCTGCGAGGTTTCCGCCACCCTTGACCCGCAGGTGGCTGCGCGCTGGGGGCTGAACGCCTCGGTGGTGGTGGCCGGGGGCGGGGGGGATAACGCAGTCAGCGCCATTGGCGTCGGCGCGGTCTCGCCGGGGGATGCGTTTATTTCGCTCGGCACCTCCGGGGTGCTGTTTGTGGTGACCGACGCCTATCGTCCGGCGCCGCAGTCGGCGGTACATGCGTTTTGTCACGTGCTGCCGAACCTGTGGCACCAGATGAGCGTCATGCTGAGCGCCGCCAGCTGTTTGCAGTGGTTCTGCCGCCTGACCGGCACCACGGAGGTGGCGCTGCTGGCGGAGATTGCCGAGCTAAGCGAGGAGGATAAAGCCAACGCGCCGTTCTTCCTGCCCTATCTCTCCGGGGAACGAACCCCGCATAACGATCCTGACGCCCGCGGCATCTTCTGGGGCATGACCCATGCCAGCCTGCGCGCGCAGCTCGGCTACGCGGTGCTGGAGGGGGTGAGCTTTGGGATCAACGACGGCCTGCAGGCATTGAAAGAGAGCGGGACACCGATCGCGCAGTGCTCGCTGGTGGGCGGGGGCGCCCGCAGCCCGTTCTGGGCCCAGCTGCTGGCCGATATTCTCGCTATGCCGGTGGTGACCCACAAAGGCGGAGAGACCGGAGGCGCACTGGGCGCGGCGCGGCTGGCCTGCCTGGCGGCGGGCAAACCCATTGCCGCGGTGTGTGAAAAACCGGAAGTCTGGCAGACCTGGCGTGCGGATCCCATTCGCCACCACATCCTGATGCAACGCTACGCGCAGTTTAAAGCCCTGTATTTAAACGATCTGCACTATCGACAGCACTGATTTTCATCATAACCGCCGCTTCGTTGCACGTCGCGGAGCGGCCACCCTGTACCCTGAAAACGAGGTCATTATGTCTATCAATAATAAACAGTGGCTCGGTTTACCCCTGAACCTGCTCTGGGGATACATCGCCATTGCCGTATTTATGACCGGCGACGGTTTTGAATTAGCCTTTCTGTCGCACTATATCAAAGCGCTCGGCTTCTCTCCGGCGGAGGCCTCCTTTGCCTTTACCCTCTACGGCCTGGCCGCCGCGCTGTCGGCGTGGATTTCCGGGGTGGTGGCGGAAATTATCACCCCGCTGAAAACGATGATGATTGGCTTCGTGCTGTGGTGCGTATTCCACGTGCTGTTCCTCGTTTTCGGCCTCGGTCACGCCAACTATGCGCTGATCCTGCTTTTCTACGGCATCCGCGGCTTCGCCTATCCGCTGTTCCTCTACTCGTTTATCGTGGCGATTGTCCATAACGTCAAAAGCGACAACGCCAGCTCGGCCATCGGCTGGTTCTGGGCGGTGTATTCCATCGGCATCGGGGTCTTCGGCAGCTATATTCCGAGCTTTACCATTCCGCACATTGGCGAAATGGGCACCCTGTGGCTGGCGCTGGCCTTCTGCCTTACCGGGGGCGTGATTGCCCTGGTTTCCCTGCGCCATATTCAAACGCCGCAGCATATGCAGAATCTCACCACCCGTGAGAAGTTTTCCGAGCTGGGACGCGCCGCGACGCTGCTCTATACCAACCGCAATATTCTGCTGTCGAGCATGGTGAGGATTATCAATACCCTCTCGCTGTTCGGCTTTGCGGTGATTATGCCGATGATGTTTGTCGATGAGCTGGGCTTCAGCACTTCAGAATGGCTCCAGGTATGGGCAGTCTTCTTCTTCACCACCATTTTCTCTAACGTGCTGTGGGGGATCCTCGGGGAAAAACTGGGCTGGATGAAGGTGGTGCGCTGGTTCGGCTGCATCGGGATGGCGCTCTCCAGCCTGGCGTTTTACTACATTCCTCAGCACTTTGGCCATAGCTTTGCGATGGCGCTGATCCCCGCCATCGCCCTCGGGATCTTTGTCGCCGCCTTCGTGCCGCTGGCGGCCGTGTTCCCGGCGCTGGAGCCGAAGCATAAAGGCGCGGCCATTTCGGTCTATAACCTGTCGGCGGGGATGTCGAACTTTCTCGCGCCGGCGATTGCCGTGGTGCTGCTGCCGTTCTTCAGCACCATCGGGGTGGTGATCGCCTATACCGCATTGTACGTGGTGGCCTTTTTCCTCTGCGCCTTTATCCGCGTGGAGCAGCCGGGGTTCTCCCACAAGGAAGCAACCGCCCGCGAGCAGGTTGAATACTCGTAGGTACTGCGGCTGGCATGCGCTTCATGCCAGCCTTAATGAGGTGAACGAATGAGTATGCAGGCGGTTATTTTTGACATGGATGGCGTGATTATTGATTCCGAGGCGCTGTGGCGTCAGGCGCAGATTGACGCCCTCGCGCAGTGGGGGGCAACGGCGAGCGTTGCTGAATGTGAAACCCTGACCAAGGGCAAGCGCCTCGACGACATTGCCGGCACCTGGTGCCGCTATTTTCAGCTTGATCTTGACCCGCAGCGGCTTGAAGCCGCGATATTGCAGCGTATTACCGGCCTGATCGCCACCGAAGCCGAGCCGATGCACGGCGTGCATGAGGCGTTACGCTATTTTCGTGAGGTGGGCTATCAAATTGCGCTCGCCACGTCATCATCCCGCCAGGTTATTGCCGCTGTGCTGAACAAGCTCTCGCTCTGGCACTTTTTCGACGTGGTTTGCAGCGCAGATGATGAAGAACGTGGAAAGCCACATCCGGCGGTTTATCTGACGACGCTGCGCAAGCTCAATCTCAACGCCAGCCAGTGTCTGGTGATTGAGGATAGCTTTACCGGCTTTTGCGCGGCTCAGGCCGCCGGTATTCCCACGGCGGTGGTTGCCGAAGATAGCCGACAGGGGCGCTATCAGGCCGCTGTCGGCCGCTATCAAACCTTACCTGAACTGCTGGAAGCGCTTAACGCCGAGCCAGCGGCGGTCGCATAACTTACGCTTTCGTGAGCGCAGAAAATCCCGGGATGTACACGGTCGGTCACTCTCTTTTCTGCGCTCACGCCCTTTTTTCTCCATGCCGATCCGCCTCACATTTCGCTCATCTTTTGTGAAAACAGTCACGTCTTGTTGTGCCAATGCCCAAATTTATGGCCTTGCTTAGCGGTGTTTGTCCGAGGCACTGCTACGTAATTGTGCTTAGATTATATATTGAAACGTATTTTCAATAATGTGAAACCGCTTTGCCGATTTGCCTCTGTCGATCGGATTTGGCCGTGATAAGGATTGAGCATGAAAATTGAATCTGTGAATGTCACCGTTTTCCAATATCCCACTCGTCGGGTTTCCGACAGCGCCGGGCACTCCCATCCGGGGGTTGAAAGCATGGCCAAAATGGCGATGCTGACCATCACCGCTGATGATGGGGCGCAGGGCTTTTCGTTTGCGCCTCCGGAAGTCGTGCGCCCGTTCGTGGTGAATACTTTTTTTCGCAAAGTGCTGGTGGGACAGGACCCGTTTAACCGTGAGCGTATCTGGCAGGATCTTAACCACTGGCAGCGCGGCAGCGCACATCAGCTAACGGAGCGCGCGCTGTCGTTTGTTGAACAGGCGCTGTGGGACCTGATCGGCCGCAGCCTTAAGATGCCGGTTTATAAGCTGCTCGGCGGCTATCGCGACACTGTCCCGGCTTACGGTAGCACCATGTGCGGCGACGATCTGCCGGGCGGCCTGTCGACCCCGGAAGAGTATGCCGCTTTTGCTGAGAAGCTGGTCGCCCGCGGCTACAAGGCCATCAAGCTGCACACCTGGATGCCGCCAATCTCTTTTGCGCCCAATCCCAAAATGGACATTAAAGCCTGCGCGGCGGTGCGCGAAGCCGTAGGGCCGGATATTGACCTGATGATTGATGGCTATCACTGGTACAGCCGCGCCGAGGCGCTGTGGATCGGCAAAGAGCTGGAAAAACTCAATTTCGCCTGGTTTGAAGAGCCGATGGAGGAGGATTCGATGTCCTCCTATGCGTGGCTGGCGGAAAACCTGTCGATTCCCATCGTCGGGCCGGAGAGCTTCGGCGGCAAGCACCACATGCGCGCCGAATGGGTGAAAGCCGGGGCCTGCGACATTCTGCGCGCCGGCGCTAACGGCGTGGGGGGGATTACACCGACCATGAAGGTGGCGGCGCTGGCGGAATCTTTCGGCATGGATTGCGAAGTCCACGGCAACGGAGCGGCAAGCCTGGCGGTGGTGGGCGCGATCCGCAACTGCCGCTGGTACGAGCGCGGCCTGCTGCATCCGTTCCTCGACTACGATGAACCGGCGGCCTATCTCAACAGCATTGTCGACCCGATGGATGACCAGGGATTTGTGCATTTGTCACAACGTCCGGGTCTCGGTGAAGACATTAATTTTGCGTATATCGAAGCCAATACCGTTAGCCACGACTGATTTAAAAAAATAAATACCCGATGGCGCTGCGCTTATCGAGCCTGCGGCCCGGTAGACCGGATAAGCCGAAAATGCCGCCATCCGGCAACATGTACCCTACAGTACAGGCAAACAGAGATATGAAAAAAACCTCCTTACTGGGAGCGTGTATTCTCGCGCTCGCCATGTCGATGGGGAGCGGGGAGGCGGTGGCGAAAACGCCGCCCGACCAGCTGATCATCGGCATGAATATGAATAACTTGCTCACCCTTGACCCGGCGGCGATGACCGGTAACGAAGTGGTGGGGATCGTGGTCAACCTCTACGACTCGCTGGTGGAGCTTGACCCTGAGCAGCTCACCACCGTCAGGCCCGCGCTGGCGAAATCCTGGGATATCAGCCCCGACGGCAAAACCCTGACCTTTCATCTGCGCGATGACGTTAAGTTTCACTCCGGCAACCCGCTGACCGCCGCCGACGTCGTGTGGTCAATGCGGCGCATCCTGCACCTCAACCTGGCCCAGGCCTCAGTATGGAAATCCTATGGCTTCAGTAAGAAAAATATCGACAGCCAGGTCAGCGCGCCGGACCGCTTCACGGTGCAAATCGTATTACCCAAAGATAACGATCCGCAGCTGGTGATTTACTCGCTGGCGGCGCTGGGCAACCTCGGAGTGCTGGACAGTAAAACGGTGCAAAGCCACCAGCAGGATAACGACTGGGGTAACCGCTGGCTAACCACCCATGAAGCCGGTTCCGGGCCGTTTATCCTCGAAACCTGGCAGGCGAAAGATGTGCTGCGCATGAAGCGCAACCCTGACTACTGGCGCGGCGAGGCGAAAATGAGCCGCGTGGTACTGCGTCATTTCCAGGAGTCGCAAACTCTGCGCCTGATGATCGAAAAAGGCGACCTTGATATTGCCAACAATATGGCGGTTTCCGATATCAACGCCCTGCGCAGCGATCCGCAGCTGACCGTCGATGCGGTGCAGCGCGGCACCATGTACTACGTGGCGATGAGCATGAAAGAGGCGCACTTCGCCAATCCGAAAGTGCGCGAGGCGGTGCGCTATCTGATTGATTACCAGGGTATCAATAAAGCGCTGATGCCGGGCTACGGCGTGCTGCACCAGCGGCCTATCAAAGCGGGAATGCCGTCCACGCTACCCGATCCCGGCTACAGGCTGGATGTGGCGCGGGCGAAAAAGCTGCTGGCGGAAGCGGGATATCCCAACGGCTTTGATACCACGCTGCGGGTACTCTCCGATCAGCCATTTCTTAACATCGCTATCGCCGTGCAGTCGACGCTGATGCAGGCGGGGATTAACGCCAAAATCATCACCGGCACTGGTAACCAGATCTACGGCGCAATGCGCGAGCGTAAATTTGACCTGCTGGTAGGTCGCGGCGGCAGCGGGATGGAGCCGCATCCGCACTCCAGCCTGCGCGCGCTGGTCTATAACCCGGATAACAGCGATAAGGCGCGCCTGACCAACTTCCAGGGCTGGCGTACCGGTTTTTACGACCCGCAACTGAATACGATGATTGACCAGGCCCTGCTGGAACGCGATCCGCAAAAACAGGTGGCTGACTACCAGGCCATCCAGACACGCTACGACCAGCTGGTTCCGGCTTTAATTCCGCTTTCGCAGATGGTTGATTCGGTCGTCGTGCGCAACGAGGTACGGGAGTATCAGCCGCACCCCTCCGCCACCACTTTTCTGCGTGACGTCTATAAAGTCCGCGAAGGAGAGAAAGGATGAGTACCGCAATCCTTGCGCCCGGCTCACGCGGCCGGCGCTTATCAAAACGGCTACTGCAGGTGGTGATTACACTGTTCGGCCTGCTGCTGCTGACCTTTACCATTGGCCGCGTCATGCCCATCGACCCGGTGCTGGCGATTGTCGGCCCGGATGCTGACCAGAGTACCTATCAGCAGGTTTACCAGCAGCTGGGGTTTGATAAATCGCTGACCACCCAGTTTGGCATCTATTTCGTCAACCTTTTGCACGGCGATCTGGGCAACGCGCTGCTGACCGGGAAACCGGTGGTGGACGATATTATCCGCGTCTTCCCGGCCACCATGGAGCTGGCAACTATGGCGATTATTGTCGGCGCGGGTCTTGGTATTCCGCTGGGCGTGTTGGCGGCGGCGCGGCGCAATAGCGTCTCCGATTATGTGGTACGCATTATCAGCCTGGCGGGCTACTCGACGCCGATCTTTTGGGTCGGGATGATGGGGCTGCTGGTGTTCTATGCCTGGCTTGGCTGGGTAGGCGGCGCCGGGAGGGTAGATCTCGGGCTGGATGGTGTGGTGCCGCGCCGCACCGGGCTGATGACCGTTGATGCGCTGCTGGCCGGCAACGGCCAGGTGTTCTGGAACGCCATTAATCATCTGATTCTTCCCGCCTCGCTGCTGGGTTTTCACTCGCTGGCTTATATCAGCCGTATGACCCGCAGCTTTATGCTGGCCCAGCTGTCGCAGGAGTTCATTATTACCGCCCGGGTGAAAGGGCTGACCGAGCGCCAGGTTATCTGGAACCATGCGTTTCGTAACATCCTCGTGCAACTGCTGACGGTGGTGGCGCTGGCCTACGGCGCGCTGCTGGAAGGCGCGGTGCTGATTGAAACCGTCTTCTCATGGCCGGGGTTTGGCTCCTACCTTACCGGAAGCTTGCTGCTGGGCGATATGAATGCGGTGATGGGCTGCGTGCTGCTGGTGGGGGTGATCTTCGTGATGCTCAACCTGCTCTCCGACATGCTGTATCAATTCTTTGACCCGAGGACAAAATCATGACCGTTTCTCTGGATTCGCCGCTTTCGGGTGGTGCGGGCGAAGGCCGTCAGCGGCTGCAACGCGCGGCGGCGCGGGCCGTCGGGTTTATCGGCAAAATGGCGCGCAATCCGCTCACGGCCATCGGCGGAGGAATTATCTTTATGCTGCTGGTGGTGGCGATTTTCGCGCCGCTGATTGCGCCTTATAACCCGCTGGTACAGGACCTGAATAGTGCGCTGGTCGCGCCGAATGCGCAGCACTGGTTCGGCACCGATGAGTTTGGCCGGGATATCTTTAGTCGCCTGGTGTACGGCTCCCGCATCACGCTCTATATCGTGCTGCTGGTCTCAGTGACCGTCGGTCCGCTCGGACTGCTGCTGGGCGTCAGTGCCGGCTATTTCGGCGGTAAAGTCGATATGGTGCTGATGCGCGTCACCGATATTTTCATCTCCTTCCCGAGTCTGGTCCTGGCGCTGGCGTTTGTCGCCGCTTTAGGACCGGGGCTGGAGCACGTGGTTATCGCCATCACGCTGACCGCCTGGCCGCCGATTGCCCGTCTGGCGCGCGCCGAAACGCTCTCTCTGCGCCAGGCTGATTTTATCTCCGCCGTGCGTCTGCAGGGCGCTTCATCGGCCCGCGTCCTCTGGCGCCATATCGTGCCGCTGTGTCTGCCCTCGGTCATTATCCGTATCACCATGAATATGGCCGGGATCATTCTGACCGCGGCCGGCCTAGGCTTTCTCGGCCTCGGCGCGCAGCCGCCAGAGCCGGAGTGGGGAGCGATGATCTCCAGCGGGCGCACTTATATGATGGAGTGCTGGTGGGTCGTAACCATTCCGGGGCTGGCGATTCTGATCAATAGCTTAGCGTTCAACTTCTTAGGAGATGGCCTACGTGACATCCTCGATCCCCGTAGTGAATAATGCACCGCTGCTCGACGTGCGCGATTTGTGCGTCGACTTTGTTAACGGTAGCGCGGTGACCCACGCCGTGCGCGGCGTCTCCTTCCAGCTGGGGCATGAGAAGCTGGCCATTGTCGGCGAGTCCGGTTCGGGTAAGTCCACCGTTGGGCGCGCGCTGCTGCAGCTGCATCCGAAAAAGGCCCACGTCAGCGCCAGCCGGATGCAGTTTGCCGACCTCGATCTGCAGCATCTTAGCGAAGCGCAGATGCGCGGCGTACGCGGCAAACGTATCTCGATGATTATGCAGGATCCGAAATATTCGCTGAATCCGGTGGTCTGCGTGGGTAAGCAAATCGCCGAGGCCTGGCTTACTCATCATCCCGGGCGCAAAGATGAGGCGAAAGCCAGGGCGCTGGAGATGCTGGAGGTGGTGCGTATTCGCCAGCCGGAGCGCGTTTATCAGCTTTATCCGCATGAAATATCCGGCGGACAGGGGCAGCGCATCATGATCGCCATGATGCTGATTACCGACCCGGAGCTGATCATTGCCGATGAGCCCACCTCCGCGCTGGACGTGTCGGTGCGCCTGCAGGTGCTGGGCCTGCTGGATGACCTGGTTCAGTCGCGCGGGCTGGGGCTGATTTTTATCAGCCACGATATCAACCTGGTGCGCAGCTTCTGCGACCGGGTGCTGGTGATGTACGCCGGACGGGTAGTGGAGTCCATCGCCGCTAAAGATCTCGATAACGCCCGTCACCCCTACACTCAGGGATTGATTAACTCGCTGCCGGATATGCAGCATCGTCGCCCGATACTGCCGGTGCTGCAGCGTCAGGCCAGCTGGTTAACGGATTAAGGAGCGGATAATGATTGAAGTTCAACATCTCAACCTCGCGTTTGGCGAGGGGGAGAAGCGTAACCAGGTGCTGTATGACGTCAGTTTCCACGTTAAGCCCGGCGAGATCTACGGTCTGGTAGGAGAGTCCGGTTCCGGTAAAACGACGGTGCTCAAGTGCCTGGCGGGGCTGTTTACCCACTGGCAGGGGGAACTGACCATCAATGCTCAGCCCTTAGGGCATGAAATTAGCCGCGAGCGCTGCCGTCAGGTGCAGATGGTATTTCAGGACCCCTACGGATCGCTGCATCCCCGTCACACCATTGGCGATATCCTCGAAGAGCCGCTGCAGATCCATCGTATCAACGACCGCGACCGGCGGATCAATGTGCTGCTGGATAAAGTTGGCCTCAACCGCGGCTTTCGCGAGCGCTATCCGCATCAGCTCTCCGGCGGGCAGCGGCAGCGCGTGGCGATAGCCAGAGCGCTGATTCTTGAGCCTCAGGTGCTGCTGCTGGATGAGCCGACGTCGGCGCTGGATGTGTCGGTGCAGGCTGAGATCCTTAACCTGCTGGCGGAACTGCAGCGGGAGGCTAAGCTCACTTACCTGATGGTCACCCACGATCTTGGGGTTATTGCCCACTTATGCCAGAAAGTGGCGGTGATGCAGTACGGGAAGATCCTCGAAACCCTGACGGTCGATGCGCTGGTCAGCGGCCAGGCGCAGACGGCCTATACGCAGATGCTGGTTAACGCCAGTCGGCAATATACGCGCGAAATGGCGCGCGAGGTGGCGGAATACTAAGCTTTATGGCGCATTGTCTCACGGCAGATGCGCCCATTTTAATAGGTAACTATTTGATGTTATAGGTTTTTTGTGGTTGTGGGTATCGTCTATTAATGTAAGCGCGTTGTTTGGATCGATATCCTGCCCAGGTTTTTCCTGCAGCCGCAGGTGCCGTTTTACCTTAACATTCAGAGGCTCAATCAACGAACCCGGCTGCTGTATACCAGCCGGGCACCGTCTTTGCTTTGCGAAGCCTGATCAGCGTAGCAGCGGGCAGTCGGGCGGCAGCCGGCAGCGCAGGGCCGCCGGTAACAGCTCCATGCGGAAGGTTTTGCCGCTGAGCGGCTCGCCGTCGAGGTTAAACGTCATCTCATGGGGCGCGGTTATTTCAAACCACGAGGAGACACCGTCAACAATATTCGGCGAGTTTTCCGGATTCGCCAGGGTGCTGAACAGGGCAGGGATCAGCTCTTCGCCGGTGAAAATGCGCAGATGCAGCAGACCATCGTTAATCAACGCCTCCGGGCACAGCTGCTGGCCGCCGCCGGCCTGGCGGCCGTTGCCGATGCCGATGACCAGCGCATCGCCCTGCCAGTGAAAGTTCTCCCCGCGGATCTCGCAGCGGTCCGGCTTCAGGGTATCCATGCGCATCAGACCGTGGATTAAATAAGAGACACCGCCGAGCGCGGCCTTGAGTTTTTCAGGCGTTTCGGTGGTGATCCGGGTGCCGAACCCGCCGGTCGCCATATTAATAAAGCCGGTTTTATCATTCACCCGGGCGATATCTATCGGCACATCGCGGCCGACGATCGCCAGCTTGAGGGCGCTGGCCAGATCCTGCGGAATACCGACGCTGGTGGCAAAGTCGTTAGCCGTGCCCAGCGGTAAAATCCCCAGCGCCATCTTGCCGCCGCGCTCCACCAGCGCGGTCGCCACTTCATTAATGGTGCCATCGCCACCGCCGGCGATCACCGTTTCAACGTTCAGCTGCAGGGCTTCATCGATAAACCGAGCGGCATCGCCCTTTTCCCAGGTCACGCGGACGTGAATATCAATCCCTTCATCGCGTAACAGGTTAACCGCTTCGCGTAGCTGCGGTTCATTGGCACCTTTGCCGTTAAGGATCAGTAAGCTGGCAGGAAACGTAGACATCATCAAGGGAACCTTTATTGCTCAATGTTGCATAAAGTGTACCGCATGACGAAAGCGAAGACCGGAGGAGAGGCAAAAAAATAAGCCCGCGTAAGGGAGATTACGCAGGCTAAGGAGGTGGTTCCTGGTACAACTAGCATTTATGGGTTATGTTTTTCAGCGAAATGGATGATACCTGTTTCGATCGAAACGGTATGTGATCCGATTCTAATATCCTTACATCGTGAAAAAATAACGCAAATTAACTAGTTACCGTGCGGATTTCTGGTTGTTTGACCAGTAAAGTTGCGCATCAGCAAGGCATACTGCAGGGGCAGGTCGTCCGGCACAGGCAACCAGACGGTATAGCCATCGCCCGGGGCCACCGGCATGGTTTCGCCTTTGCCATTCTCCATATGCTCAAGGGTGAAGTTGACGTTACCCTGCGGGGTCATCAGCTCAAGGCTGTCGCCGACGCTGAACTTATTTTTGACCGCCACGGCCGCCAGCGGGCCGTTACGCTCTCCGGTGAATTCGCCGACAAACTGCTGGCGCTCGGAGACGGAGTAGCCGTACTCGTAGTTCTGATAATCGTCATGGGTATGGCGGCGCAGGAAGCCTTCGGTGTACCCGCGGTGGGCCAGCCCCTCCAGGGTCTCCAGCAGGCTGGTATCGAACGGTTTGCCGGCGGCGGCATCGTCGATCGCCTTGCGGTAAACCTGAGCGGTGCGCGCGCAGTAGTAGAAGGATTTGGTGCGGCCTTCGATCTTCAGCGAGTGAACGCCCATCTGGGTCAGACGCTCAACGTGGGCGATAGCCCGCAGATCTTTCGAGTTCATGATGTAGGTGCCGTGTTCGTCCTCAAAGGCGGTCATGTATTCGCCCGGACGTTTGGCTTCCTCAATCATAAAGACTTTATCGGTCGGCGCGCCGATGCCGAGGGTAGGCTCCACGGTCTGCACCGGGATCGGCTCATATTTGTGGACGATGTTGCCGACGTCGTCCTCTTTGCCTTCCGCCACGTTGTATTCCCAGCGGCAGGCGTTGGTGCAGGTCCCCTGGTTCGGGTCGCGCTTGTTGATATACCCGGAGAGCAGGCAGCGGCCGGAGTAGGCCATACACAGCGCGCCGTGGACGAAAATCTCAATCTCCATCTCCGGCACCTGGCGGCGAATCTCTTCGATTTCATCCAGCGACAGTTCACGCGACAGGATCACGCGGGTCAGCCCCATCTGCTGCCAGAATTTGACCGTCGCCCAGTTGACGGCGTTGGCCTGCACTGAAAGATGGATCGGCATCTCCGGGAAGTGTTCCCGCACCAGCATGATTAAACCCGGATCGGACATGATCAGCGCGTCCGGACCCATCTCCACCACCGGCTTCAGATCGCGAATAAACGTTTTCAGCTTGGCGTTATGCGGGGCGATGTTGACCACCACATAGAATTTTTTACCCAGCGCGTGGGCTTCATTGATGCCGAGCTGCAGATTTTCGTGATTGAATTCGTTGTTACGCACGCGCAGCGAGTAGCGCGGCTGGCCGGCATAAACGGCATCGGCGCCATAGGCGAAAGCGTAACGCATATTCTTCAGCGTTCCCGCCGGGGAGAGGAGTTCTGGTTTAAACATGGTGTTCTCGTTCTGATGACAGGTCAGATTCGCTGCACCTGGTGCGGCGAGTTGGGGAGTGTCCCCACATTAAGGGCGGGCATTGTAGCGCCGCGGCGAAGGGGAGTAAATATCAGATAGGTATCTTTCAGTATGGCTAATTTGTTTGCCATTTTGAACCTGGGCAGTGCTCACACTGACAGCGTTAATAACGCCTGGTGGGATAGGCTCTAGGGAGTTCCCCGGGTTGCGGCGTAAACGCCTTACCCGGGCTACGGATTGCAGATGGCGGTGAACGTGTAGCCCGGCGAAGCGCAGCGCGAGCCGGGAAAAGGCTAACTACGCCAGCCGGCAGGCGTCCGCTTCCCAGCGGTAGCCAACGCCATACACCGCGCGGATAAACGACTGCTCGGCGTCCAGCGCCTCCAGCTTGCGCCGCAGGTTCTTGATGTGGCTGTCGATGGTGCGATCGGTGACTACCCGATAATCGTCATACAGATGGTTGAGTAGCTGTTCGCGGGAGAACACTTTGCCCGGCTCCTGGGAGAGGGTTTTCAGCAGCCGGAACTCGGCGGGAGTGAGGTCCAGCAGCTTGTCGCGCCAGGAGGCCTGAAAACGACCTTCGTCGACAATCAGCGGGCTCTGGGCGTCCAGCGCCTGCAGATCGCGCTGCGGCTTGCAGCGGCGGAGGATGGTTTTTACCCGGGCGACCACTTCCCGCGGGCTGTAGGGCTTGCAGATATAGTCGTCGGCGCCTATTTCCAGCCCCAGCAAACGGTCGATCTCTTCGATTTTCGCCGTCACCATCACCACCGGAACATCGGAGAAGCGGCGAATTTCCCGGCACAGCGTCAGACCGTCGGTACCGGGCAGCATCAGATCCAGCAGGATCAGGTGCGGCGGCGTCTGGCGGACGTAGGGCAGGACCTTGTCGCCGTGGTTAATCAAGGCAGGCGCATAGCCGGCGGCCTGCAGATAATCAATCAGCAGCTGGCCGAGCTTCGGTTCATCTTCCACGATAAGGATGCGTGGGGTGTTTTCATCTACAGGCAATTCAGTCATACGTCTCTCGGTAAATCATGTTCCAGAGGTAACTCAACTTTAATGCTAACCCCGCCAAAAGGCGAATGGTCGGCACGCAGGGTGCCGCCGTGGGCCGCTACGATATTGAGGCAAATCGCCAGTCCGAGGCCGGAGCCGCCGCTGGCGCGGTTGCGCGATCCTTCCGCCCGGTAAAAGCGTTCGCACAGGCGGGCCAGCTGCTCATCGCTGACGCCGGGGGCGCTGTCGGCGAAGTCAATCACCAGCATGCGACCGCTGCGGCGGGCGGTAATGTGCAGGCTGCCGCCGCTGTCGGTATAGCGCAGGCTGTTCTCCAGCAGATTGTTGAAGAGCTGCATCAGGCGGTCGCGGTCGCCGAAGATCATCGCCTGCTCCGGGAGCGACACCTGAATGCTTAGCTGCCGGCTGGCGAAGCGCTCGCGAAAAGCGCCCGCCGCCACTTCCAGCAGGGTGATGATATCCAGTGAGGTTTTCTGGTAGGCCAGCGCCCCCTCGTCGGACATCGACAGCTGATGGAGGTCGTCCACCAGCTTGGTGAGGGTAGCCACCTCGGCCTGCAGAGAAGGAATCGACTCGGGGGTAAAGCGCCGGACCCCGTCCTGAATCGCCTCCAGCTCGCCGCGCAGCACCGCCAGCGGGGTGCGCAGCTCATGGGAGATATCGGCCATCAGATCGCGACGCATCTGCTGGTTGCGCTCCAGGGTGCTGGCGAGCTGGTTAAAATCCTGCGCCAGGCGGCCGAGCTCATCGCCGCCGGTCACCGTCACGCGGGTGGAAAAGTCGCCTGCCGCCAGCTTATGGGTGCCTTCCACCAGCCGCTTCACCGGCGCCAGCAGACCGCGGGCCAACGGGAAAGTGGCCAGCGCGGCAAGCAGGGTGGCAAGGGCGACAATCAGCCAGCTGGTGCGCTTTTGCTGCCGGTCGAAGTTAATGTCGGTATTGCGCGTCAGCCGCTCTACCGGCGAGGCGATCACTTTGCCCACCTCCGCGCCGTTGACCACGATGCTGCGCTGGGTGCCGTCCTCCGGGACGCGCTCACGCGGCCCCACCAGCACGCGCCCCGACTGATCCACCACCCAGAACATGGTGCGCCAGCCGTGGGGCGGCATTTCCGGCCTCGGGCGCGGGCCGTCAGGGGGGCCATCCGGCGGCGGCCCGTCCGGGGCGGCGTCCGGCTTCATGGCGTGCCCCGGCGGCGAGCGGTCGTCGTTATCCCGTTCGAAGGTGCGCAGCAGCTGGAAGATAAAGCGGTCATTGTTGCGCAGAAACGCCCAGCTGCCATGCTGGGCATACTGCTCGCTCAGCGCGTCGCTGAGCATGGTTAAGCGCTGCTCATTGCCGCGCTTGATATAGTCGATAAACCCGCGTTCAAAACTAATGCGCACCGCCCAGTGCATGCTGATCAGCAGCACGATGCAGGTGGCGAATATAGCGAGGAACAGCTTGCCGGTAATACCCGGGCGCCAAAATTTCACGATCCACTCCTGTTGCGTCGACGGAGGACGGTATTGCTGCCGACGTCATCCGGTACCCGGGAAAAGATGAGCGCCGGGAGGGCGATGATCGCCGCCATGCTCAGATAGGTGTAGAGAAAGACCTGATGGGTGCTGGCGGCGTCGAGACTCATATGCTGCTGGCCATACAGCCCCAGCAGCAGCCCGGCGATGGTCACGCCGATACTCATCGACAGCTGCATCACCATCGACAGCAGGCTGTTGCCGCTGCTGGCCAGATCGTCCGGGAGATCTTTCAGCGTCAGGGTATTCATTGAGGAGAAGCGGCTGGCGTTGATCATCCCCTGCAGAAACAGGACCAGCGGCAGCGCGTAATACCACCCGGCCAGGGCGCTAAACATAAACAGCAGGCTGACCGCCGCCAGGCCCAGGGTGCTGGCGACCAGCACCCGACGGTAGCCAAAGCGGTTGACCACCTGGACCACGATCCGCTTCATGCCCATGCTGCCGAGCACCATCGGGATCATCATCAGCCCGGCGTGAAAGGGGGAGAAGCCGAGGCCGATCTGCAGAAACACCGGGGTCATAAACGGCAGCATGCCGCTGCCGATGCGTCCCGCGAAGCTGCCGCCGAGGCCGAGAGAGAAAGTGCGGTTGCGAAACAGGTTAAGGCTAAACAGCGCCCGGGCGTTGCCGCGGGCGTGCCACAGGTAGAGCAGCAGGGCGCAGAGGCCGACGGCCACCAGCCCCGCCAGCCAGGCAGGGGAAATGCCGAGCCCTTTCTGGCCGTCGAGCGCCAGGGTCAGGGTCGCCATTCCGGCGGCCAGCAGCAGAAAGCCGGAGAGATCGAAGCGCCGGGTCTGCATGGTGTAGTTGGGCATCAGACAGAGGGTGGCAATCGCGCCGACGATCCCCACCGGGATATTGATGAGGAAGATCCAGTGCCAGGAGGCGTACTCCACCAGCACCCCGCCCAGCGCCGGGCCGAGCAGCGGACCGACCTGGCCCGGCAGGGTGACGAAGGTCATCGCCGCCATATACTGATCGCGCGGGACGATCTTCATCACCGTCAGGCGGCCGACCGGCACCATCATCGCGCCGCCGACCCCCTGCAGCACCCGCGCCATCACCAGCTGGTCGAGGGTGCTGGCCTGGGCGCAAAACAGCGATCCGGCGGTAAACAGCACGATGGCGGTGAAGAAGATATTGCGCACCCCGACCCGGTCGGCCAGCCAGCCGCTGGCCGGCAGCATCACCGCCACCGTTAACACATAGGAGACGATAATCATATGCATATGCAGCGGACTCTCCCCGAGGCTTTTGGCCATCGAGGGGAGGGCGGTGTTAACGATGGTGGTATCCAGCGACTGCATAAAGAAGCCGAACGCCACTATCCATAGCTGCCAGCGCACGCTGGCCGGGAGGTCTGTCATGTTATTCGCTTACCGGTTGAGAGGAGTGACGCGAAAAACGCAGCCGCAGACGGTCAAAGAAAAGATAGACCACCGGCGTGGTGTAGAGCGTTAACAGCTGGCTCATCACCAGACCGCCGACGATGGTGATCCCCAGCGGCTGGCGCAGCTCAGAGCCATCGCCCCCGGAGAGCACCAGCGGCAGGGCGCCGAACAGCGCAGCGAGGGTGGTCATCATAATCGGCCGGAAACGCAGCAGGCAGGCCTGGAAAATCGCCTCTTCCGGCGTCAGGTTGCCGTTACGCTGCGCCTCCAGGGCAAAATCAACCATCATGATGGCGTTTTTCTTAACGATGCCAATTAATAACATAATCCCAATCAGGGCGATTAGGCTGAACGGGGCATCGAAGATCTCCAGCGCCAGCAGAGCGCCCACCCCGGCGGAGGGCAGCGTCGAGAGGATGGTCAACGGATGCACATAGCTCTCATATAGCACCCCCAGCACGATATAGACCGTGGCGATAGCTGCGAGGATCAGGATCACCTGCGCGTTCATGGTCTGCTGGAACACCTGAGCGGTACCGGCAAAGGAGCCGCGCACGCTCGACGGCACCCCGAGCTGGGTCATCGCGCGGTCAATGGCCTCGCTGGCTTCCGACAGCGAGCGGCCGGTGGGCAGGTTAAAGGAGATAGTGGATGCCGCCGACAGCCCCTGGTGGTTCACCGACAGCGGGGCATTGGCCGGCTGCCATTTGGCGAAGTAGGCCAGCGGGATCGGCTTGCCGTCGCTGTTAATGACGAACATCTTATCCAGGGCGCTGACGTCCTGGGTGTAGGCCGGATCCACCTCCATCACCACCTTATACTGGTTGAGCGGCTGGTAGATGGTAGAGATCTGCCGCTGGCCAAAGGCGTTGTTCAGCAGGTTGTTGGCGTCCTGGACGCTGATGCCGAGGCGCGACATGGTATCCCGGTCATAGACCAGGTCCATTTCGGCGCCATTGTCCTGCTGATCGGAGTTGACGTCCGCCAGCTCCGGCAGCGCCGCCAGCGCTTTGCGGATCTTCGGCTCCCACTCGCGCAGCGCCGACAGGTCGTCGGACAGTAGGGTGTACTGATAGCTGGCGTTCGACTGCCGGCCGCCGACGCGGATATCCTGCACCGCCATCAGGAACAGGTTGGCCCCGGGCTCGTTGGCCAGCTTTTTGCGCAGCCGGTCAATCACCTGCTGCGCCGTCTCGTGGCGCTGGTCGCGCGGCTTGAGAGTGATAAACATCATCCCGCTGTTGACCCGCGAGCCGCCGGTAAAGCCGGTGACGTTATCCACCGCCGGATCTTCGCGAATGATCTTCATAAAGTCCTGCAGCTTGCCGCGCATCGCCTGGAAGGAGATGCTCTGGTCGGCCTGAATGCCGCCCATCAGCACCCCGGTGTCCTGCTCCGGGAAGAAGGTTTTCGGGATCGAAATGTAGAGCCAAACGCTGAGGGCGATGGTGCCCAGCACCACCAGGCCGGTCAGCCGGCTGTGCTTCAGCACCCATTTTAACGATTTACCATAGCCGCCCTGCACGGCCACCAGCAGGCGGCCAAAGCCGCGGTTGCGCGTCGGCTGGTGGGGCTTGCCGCTTTTCAGCAGCCAGCCGCACATCATCGGCGTCAGGGTGAGGGAGACCGCCAGCGAGATGCCGATCGCCACCGACAGGGTGACGGCGAACTCGCGCAGCAGGCGGCCGGGCAGGCCGCCCATCAGCAGCAGCGGCAGGAACACTGCCACCAGCGACAGACTCATCGACAGCACGGTAAAGCCGACCTCACGGCTCCCCTGCAGCGCCGCCTGCAGAGGTTTCATCCCCGCCTCAAGATGGCGGGAGATATTCTCCAGCACCACGATAGCGTCATCCACCACGAAGCCGGTGGCGATGGTCAGGGCCATCAGCGACAGGTTATTGAGGCTGAAGCCGCACAAATACATCGCGGCGAAGGTGCCGATTAAGGATACCGGGACGGCGACGGCCGGGATCAGTGTGGCGCGCCCCGAGCGCAGGAACAGGAACACCACGAGGATCACCAGCGCCACCGAAATCACCAGAGTCTGCTCCACCTCCTCCAGCGAGGCGCGGATGGTCGGCGAGCGGTCCTGGGCGATCCGCAGGTCGATAGCCGCCGGAATGGTCTGCTGCAGCTCCGGCAGGCGGGCGCGGATGCTGTCCACCGTCTGGATAATATTGGCTTCCGGCAGTTTGCGGATCATCAGCAGGATCGCCGGTTTGGCGTTGGTCATCCCGGCGTTGCGTACGTCCTGCACCGAATCCGAGACGGTGGCGACATCTCCCAGCCGCACCGCGGCGCCATTCTGGTAGTGGACGATCAGCGGCTGATAGTCGGCGGCGGTCTTCAGCTCATCGTTGGTCTGCACCTGCCAGCGGTGCGCGCTGTCCTCCAGCGCCCCCTGCGGTTTGCGCACGTTGGCGTCGCTGATGGCGGTGCGCACCGCGTCCAGCGACACGCCCTGGTTGAACAGCGCCTGCGGGTTGAGGTCGACGCGCACCGCCGGCAGGGAGCTGCCGCCGACGTCGACATCGCCCACGCCGTCGATCTGCGCGATGGTCTGCGCCAGCTGGGTGGAGGCGAAATCATACAGCTCACCCTGGGAGTAGGTGTCCGAGGTCAGCGTCAGGATCATGATCGGCGCATCCGACGGATTGGCTTTGCGATTGGTCGGCCGGCTGGGCATTCCGCTCGGCAGCAGGCTTTGCGCGGCGTTGATCGCCGCCTGAACGTCGCGCGCCGCGCCGTTGATATCGCGGTCGAAGTTAAACTCGAGAATGATGCGGGTGCTGCCGAGCGAGCTGGAGGAGGTCATCTCATTGACCCCGGCAATCCGCCCCAGGGAGCGCTCCAGCGGGGTGGCCACCGACGAGGCCATGGTCTCCGGCGAGGCTCCCGGCAGCGAGGCGCTAACCATGATCACCGGGAAGTCCACCTGCGGCAGCGGGGCTACCGGCAGCAGCCGGAAGCCGAGAATGCCGCACAGGGTGATGGCCAGCGAGATGAGGATCGTCGCCACCGGGCGGTAAATGAAGAGGGCGAAAAACTTCACTTACGCCTCCTCTTCCTGACGCGGGAAGCGGCGCTTCAGGTGCAGCGACAGGCGGTCGAACAGCAGATAGATCACCGGGGTGGTGAACAGGGTCAGCACCTGGCTGAGCATCAGACCGCCGACCATGCCGATCCCCAGCGGACGCCGCAGCTCGGCGCCAACGCCGGTGCTCAGCATCAGCGGCAGGGCGCCGAGCAGGGCGGCGAGGGTAGTCATCAGGATCGGCCGAAAACGCAGCAGACAGGCCTGGTAGATCGCTTCCCGCGGCGGCATGCCCTGCTCGCGCTCAGCGGCCAGCGCGAAGTCGATCATCATGATGGCGTTCTTCTTCACGATGCCGATCAGCAGAATGATGCCGATGATGGCGATCACGTCCAGCTCGCTGCCCGCCAGCCACAGCGCCAGCAGCGCCCCGACCCCGGCGGTGGGCAGGGTGGAGAGAATCGTGATCGGATGGATAAAGCTCTCGTACAGCACCCCCAGCACGATATACATCGCCACCACCGCGGCGACCACCAGCCAGACGGTGCTACCGAGCGCCGACTGGAAGGCCAGCGAGCTGCCCTGGAACTGGGTGCGAATATCGGTCGGGAAATCCAGCGACTGTTCGGCGGCGAGGATCGCCTCCACCGCTTCGCCCAGCGAGTAGTTGTCCGGGACGTTAAACGAGATGGTGGTCACCGGGAACTGATCGAGGTGGTTCACCGACAGCGGGGTAAAGCGCTGCTCCACCGTGGCGATGGCGGTCAACGGCACGATGCCGCCGTCGCTGCTGGTGAGGCGGATATTCTCCAGCGCCGCCAGGCCCGGCGTCGCCTCGGTATCCTGCTCGAGCACCACGCGATACTGATTCGCCTGAGTGTAAATAGTGGAGATCAGCCGCTGGCCGAAGGCGTTGTACAGCGCATTATCGACATCGGCCATTGAGATACCGAGGCGGCTGGCGCTGTCGCGATCCACCTTGATATAGGCGGCCAGGCCTTTGTCCTGCCAGTCGCTGCTGACGTCGGCCAGCTGCGGCTGGGCCTGCAGGCGGCTGAGCAGCGGCGGCACCCAGGTGCTCAGCGCCTCGAGGGAGTTTGCCTGCAGGGTGAATTGATACTGGGTGCGGCTCACCGTGGTGTCGATGGTCAGGTCCTGGGTCGGCTGCAGGTAGAGCGCCACGCCCGGGACGCCGTCCACCGCCTGCTGCAGGCGACTAATCACCGTCTGGACGCGGTCATCGCGTTCATCCAGCGGCTTGAGGTTGATCTGCAGACGGGCGCTGTTCAGCGCCGGGTTGGTGCCGTCGACGCCGACGAAGGAGGTCAGACTCTCAACTGCCGGATCCTTAAGGATAATGCTGGCCACCTGCCGCTGGCGCTCGGCCATGCTGGCGAAGGAGACCGACTGCGGCGCCTGGAGGGTACCCTGGATAATGCCGTTATCCTGGATCGGGAAAAAGCCTTTCGGGATAAAGACCCACAGGATAATCGACAGCGCCAGGGTGCTCAGGGCGACGCCGAGCGTCAGCCACGGATGGTTCAGCACCCGGCTCAGCCAGCGGCCATAGACGGCGATCACCCGTTCGAAGAAACGCTCGCTGGCCCGCGGGAATCGGTTCTGCTTGCGCAGCGATTCGTGGCTTAGCATACGAGCGCACATCATCGGCGTCAGGGTCAGGGAGACCACCGCCGAGATAAGAATAGCGACGGCAAGGGTGACGGCGAATTCGCGGAACAGGCGGCCGACGATATCGCCCATAAACAGCAGCGGGATCAGCACCGCGATCAGCGAGAAGGTGAGGGAGATGATGGTGAAGCCGATCTCCCCCGCGCCCTTCAGCGCGGCGGCCAGCGGCTTCTCGCCTTTTTCGATATAGCGCGAGATGTTCTCGATCACCACGATGGCGTCATCCACCACGAAGCCGGTGGCGATGGTCAGGGCCATCAGCGTCAGGTTATTGATCGAAAAGTCGAGGAACACCATCACCGCGAAAGTGCCCACCAGCGACAGCGGCACCGCGACGCCGGGAATAATGGTCGCCGGCACGTTGCGCAGAAACAGGTAGATGATCATCACCACCAGGGCGATGGCCAGCATCAGCTCAAACTGGGTGTCGCGCACCGAGGCGCGGATGTTGGTGGTCCGGTCGGAGAGGACCTGCACCTTCACCGATTTCGGCAGGCTCTCGGTGAGCTGCGGCAGCATCTGGCGAATGCTGTCGGCGGTGTCGATGATGTTGGCCCCCGGCTGGCGCTGGACGTTCATCACGATGGCCCGCTGCTGGTTGGCCCACGCCCCGAGCCAGCTGTTTTCGGCCCCTTGTTCGACGCTGGCGACATCGCCGAGCCGGATCGGCGCCCCGTTCTGATAAGCGATAATCAGCCGGCGATAATCCTCAGCGGACTGCATCTGATCGTTAGCGGAAAGCGTCACCGCGCGGGCCGGACCGTCGAGGCTGCCTTTCGCGGAGTTAACGTTGGCGCTGGTGATAGCGGTGCGCACGGTTTCGCTGGTCAGGCCGAGGGCGGCGATGGCCTGGGCGTTAAGCTTCACCCGCACCGCCGGGCGCTGGCCGCCGGCGAGGGTCACCAGACCGACGCCGGAAACCTGGGAGATCTTCTGCGCCACCCGGGTCTCCACCATGTCCTCAACCTGGGTCATCGGGATGGCGGAGGAGGTGACGGCGAGAGTCATGATCGGCGGATCCGCCGGGTTCACCTTGCTGTAGACCGGCGGGTTGGGCAGATCGCTCGGCAGCAGGTTGGTGGCGGCGTTAATGGCCGCCTGCACTTCCTGCTCGGCGACGTCCAGCGGCAGGGTCAGCTGGAACTGCAGCGTGACTACCGAGGCGCCGCCGGAGCTTTGCGACGACATCTGCTTGAGGCCTGACATCTGGCCGAACTGGCGCTCCAGCGGGGCGGTGATGGCGGAGGTCACCACGTCCGGGCTGGCGCCCGGATAGAGGGTGACTACCTGAATGGTCGGGTAATCGACCTCCGGCAGGGCGGAGACCGGCAGAAAGCGGTAGCCGATGATCCCGGCCAGCAGGATAGCCACCATCAGCAGAGTGGTGGCCACCGGACGCATAATAAACAGCCGGGACGGGCCGCCGGTGCGGCCTGGAGGTAACACCTGCATCAGGAACGCGCTCCGTGTTTACCGCTCTGGCGCGGGGCGGGCTGCGCCTGCTCGCCGCTGCTGGCGGTGACAACTTCTACCTTCGCCCCCTCGGTCAGGCGGTCAATCCCGTCGGTGACCACGCGATCTCCGGCGGAAAGCCCGGCGCTGATGACTACTTTCTGGCTGTCCTGGATGCCGGGCGTCACGCTGTGTTTGCTGACCTTATTCTCATCGTTCAGCACCCATACGAAATGCCCTTCGTTGCCCATCTGCAGCGCGGCGGCAGGGATCACCACCGCGTTCTGCTGGGTGTCCACCAGCAGGCGGGCGTTAACGAACTGATTGGGGAACAGCGCGTCGTCCAGATTGCTAAAGCGTGCCTTCAGCTTGATGGTCCCGGTGGTCGCATCGATCTGGTTGTCGAGGCTCAGCAGCTCGCCGACGCTGATTTTCTGCTTATTGGTGCGATCCCAGGCCTCGACGCTGAGCGCTTTGCCCGCTTTCTGCGCCTGCACCACCGTGGCGATGCTGCTTTCCGGCAGGGTAAAGACCACGTCGATCGGGTGCGTCTGGGTAAGGACCACGATCCCGGTGGTATCCCCGCTGGAGATCTGGTTGCCGATATCGACCTGCTTTAAGCCGACGCGGCCGTCAATTGGCGCGGTAATGCGGGTCCAGTCGAGCTGCAGCTGGGCGCTGGCGACGGCCGCTTCATCAGCTTTCACCGTGCCGGCGGTTTCCACCACCAGCGACTGCTGAGTGTCGAGCTCCTGGCGGGAGACGAGGTTGGTCTTCACCAGCTGCTGGTAACGAGCGAGATCGCGGCGGGCATTGGCGAGGGTGGCCTGATCTTTCGCCAACTGACCCTGCGCCTGGGCGAGGGCGACTTTAAACTGGCTGGGGTCGATCTGCGCCAGCAGGTCGCCAGCTTTGACCTGCTGTCCCTCCTGGAAGTGAAGGCTCAGCAGTTGGCCGTCGACCCGGCTGCGGACGGTGACGGTATTGGCCGCCGTCACCGTACCCAGCCCGGTGAGATAGCGCGGGACCGCTTCTTCGGTGGCGGTGGCAGCCTGCACCGGCGCCAGCGCGGCGCCAAAGCGGCCATGGCGTGCGCCGCCCGGCCCCTGTGGGCCCTGCCCGGCGGCGGGAGCCCCGCTGCCGCTCGTCCCGCGATCGTGCCAGAACCAGTAGGCGGCCCCGGCGATAATCACTACCGCCAGCGCGGCGCCCCAACGACGTATGTTACTGCCTTTCATTAGGTTACGGTCTCATCCTGAAGCGTTTCGCTGAATGATACTAGTTTAGTGAGGGAAGGGGCCGTAAAAATGGAGGAATTATGAAAAGAAGGTTGAGAAATGTCTGGATAACCGCCGCGACGCCGGGCGCTCCCGCGGCCGATATCCGGGGTGATATCAACTTTTAGTTTAAAAAAGCAAAAAATAGTTGTATCCGCGGGGGCTTTAATTAGATTTATGCGGTGAATAAATCAGTGCATTCTCATAATAATAAAATATGCACTTAAAAATCAACGTGTTAAATAATCAGGGGTCATTGCTGTGGCAAACGCAAACAAACTCACGCTCTTCATCGTCATTTTTATGCTGATGGGGATCCTCTCCGGCGCGGCTATCCATGCCTACGCGACGCCAACCACCGTCTCCGCCTGGGCGGACAATATTACGCTGCTCACCGATCTGTTTCTGCGGTTGATCAAAATGGTCATCGCGCCGTTGGTGTTCAGCACCCTGACGGTCGGCATTATGCGCCTCGGCGAGACGGCGACCATCGGCCGGGTAGGCGGGAAGGCGATGGTCTGGTTCATCACCTCCTCGGTATTATCCATTCTCGTCGGGCTGGTGATCGTCACCTTCCAGCACCCGGGCGCCGGGTTAAACCTGGCGGTGCCGAAAGAGGCGGTGGATACCGGCCTGGCGGTCAGCGGCATGAGCCTGAAAGGATTCCTGTCGCACACTATCCCCACCAGCATCACCGAGGCGATGGCCAACAACGAGATCCTGCAGATCGTGGTGTTCTCGATGTTCTTCGGCATCGCCGGCGCGTCGCTGGGGGAGAAGTTTAATGCTCCGCTGGTGGCGGCCCTTAACGTGGTGTCGCACATTATGCTGAAGGTGACGGGCTATGTGATGTACGTTGCGCCGCTGGCCATCTTCGCCGCCATCTCGTCGGTGATTGCCTCCCAGGGGCTGGGGATCCTGCTCAACTATGCTTCGTTCATCGGCGGCTACTACCTGGCGGTGCTGTTGACCAGCGCGGTGCTGATTGCCGTCGGCTATATGGTGCTGAAAAAAGAGGTTTTCCGCCTGCTGAACATGCTGAAAGATCCGGTGCTGGTGGCCTTTACCACCAGCAGCTCGGAAGCGGCCTATCCGAAGACCCTCGAGCGACTGGTGAAGTTTGGCTGCTCGCGCAATATCGTCTCGTTCGTCCTGCCGATTGGCTACTCGTTCAACCTCGTTGGCTCGATGGTCTACTGCTCCTTCGCCGCGATGTTTATCGCCCAGGCCTATAACGTGCCGCTGAGCTTTAGCGAGATTACGGTCATGATGCTGACCCTGATGCTGGCCTCGAAAGGTATCGCCGGGGTGCCGCGTTCGGCGCTGGTGGTGCTGGCGGCGACGATCCCCAGCTTCAATATACCGGTCGCCGGGATCCTGCTGCTGATGGGTATCGACCATTTCCTCGACATGGGGCGCTCCGCCATCAACGTGCTGGGTAATGGCATCGCCACCGCGATGCTGTCGAAAAATGAAGGGTTGCTGACCGACGAGGAAGCGCAGCCGGACTGGGAAGTGGAGAAAGCGGAAGCCTGATCCTGCCGCGCCCTTTCACTGAGGGCGCTATTCCACACGGAAAAAAGGCCCCCTGACAGGCACGTCAGGGGCAATGTGACGAAGTATCAGTTTTCCTCGTGTAGCGTGTTTTTTATTATATAAAGACGGGCGGTAACGTCTTTATACCGAGGAAGCGTCAGAGTTTAACGTTATGTCCGCCAGCGCTGGATATTTTTTAGCATCCTGCGGCTATTTTCGGATTTACGACAATATAGCCAGGTCAATATCTTATTTTTTTTGTGCTGCTGTTTGCCTACCAGCGCTCACGTAAAAGATTCATAAACTGGAAAAATTCATGATTATTATTCAGGCTGTATTTTTCCATGATCTTATTCTTATGATAGGCGGCGGTGCGGGGACTCACACGCTGCAGCGCGGCGATTTTACTCATATCCAGCCCTTCGAGAATACCGTGCGCTACGGCGGTCTGCGATCGCGATAACACGCGATGCGGACAGCTGGCGCAGCTGAGTTCCCGGCCTGCGGCGTCGGTAGCCGTGGGGGTCATACAATGCTGGAGCTCGCTTTTAATGATCGTCAGCAATTGCGGAATACTGGCCGTTTTTAGCGAAACAAAAATGACCCCTTTCAGGCAATTAATCATGAACTCATCTTCCGGCTGCTGGTCATAGCTATGGAGAATAATCAGCGAGCTTCCTCTTTTTCTGTTCTTAATCAGGGTATTACATAGGTATATTTCCCCGGGGATCACTTCGCAGATAATGATATCTTCAGCTGACAGATCGGTGTTACGCCAGGAAAAACGCGCCCGCAGATCGCCCCGGGTGAGGTCATTGACCATGGCCACCAGCGATTCACGGACAAAGGCGTTGCGGGTGTTGATGGTGACATTAATGTTTCTCATGGCGTTATTTCCTTACGCAAAACATAACGCCATGCTGTGACAAATCCTCCGGGCGTATGCGGTGTGTTGAAGATATAAAAGTACCTACAATAATTTTTTATTATTTTAAAGTGAATTATTTACGACGCATCGAACGCTTATCGTTAAAAGTCAATTTCTGCCGCCTCCTGTCTTTCAGATAGGAAATAAAACTGTATACAGAGATGCTGAAGAAAAAAATGCATAGCAATAAAACTAACCACGTTTGCATGGCCATCGTTTTTACCCTGATTGTGTTGCATGGTGTCAGAATTTGCCGCGAACGGCTAATACGTTTTGTTATATGCTTTTCTGTCCCGTGAAAATCTTACGCCATCATCCTGATGTGCTAGTACTATAAGAAAGTTCTTAAGGTCATCGTCAGTCTCATTCCTCTCATTTCTCTCAGAAAATGAGAAAAATTAACACTTACGAGTTTTTTATATCCCGCGCGGCCGCCGACGCGCCCCGTCGTTCAGGAAATAAAGGCCAGTCCCTTACCAAAGATTGCGCGAACGGGCAGGTGGATCCCCTGCTGGCGTGCCTTGTGACGCAGGCGGCTAACCACCACGTCGATCCGGTGCAGGTCAGGCTCGCTTTCATGGGAAAACAGGCAGGCATGGAGATCAAGTTTGCTGCACACTTCGTTGCGATTGCGCATCAGGAGCTCCACCAGGCGATATTCCTGCTGGGTTAATTCCAGCGTCCGGGCGTCGGGTGAAATCAGTTTATCCTCTTGCAGACGCCAGCTGCCGGGGGAGACGGCCGGCGGCGTGCCGATCGCCTCCGCAGGCGGAGGCGCCGGACGGTCCTGGCGCAGGCGCGCGCCGAGGGCGGTGAGGGTCTCGGCAAGATGGGCGAAGTTTACCGGTTTGATCAGATAGGCATCGGCCCCAAGGCTCAGCGCCTGCAGTTTATCCTGTTGCTGACCGCGGGCGCTGACCACCACCAGACCGTAGTGCCCCAGCTCATGCAGATAGTTCAGTACGCTGAAGCCATCCTCGCCGGGCAGGCCGATATCAACCAGCACGATATCCACCGGATGGCTGTGCAGTTGCCGCCAGAAGGCTTCGGCGCTACGCGTCCCCCACACCTCGAAGCCGCGATAGCCCAGCCAGGCCAGCAGTTCATCCAGCAGATCGGCGTTATCTTCAATTATCGCCAGCCGTAAAGCCATACGTCGTTCTCCTCTTAAGCAACCGTGGGGAGGGTGAGAATAAAGGTGCAGCCGTCCGGGCCATGCTCGGCCAGCCACAGTTTGCCATCATGAGCCTGCACTATCTGACGCGCAACATACAGTCCGAGACCGGTGCCGCCTGGTACCGGCGATGTGTGCTCGCCGCGGCGGTAGCGCTCAAAGATCAGTTCCGCCTGTCCGGCGGGGAGTCCCGGGCCGTGGTCGCGAATGCGTAGCTCCGTTTGCCCGGCATCGGAATGAATATCGATGGCGATTTCACCGGGGGGCGAATACTTGACGGCGTTATCCAGCAGATTAGCGATGGCGATGCACAGCAGGCCGGCATCGGCCTGCAGCTGCGGGCTTTCCACCGCGCCGTGCTGGCGGATGTTCAGGTAGTGATCATGGGAGATGGCCACCACCGAGGCGGCCATGTTGATCACCGTCAGCAGGGCGGTCTGCTGGCGCTCGACGTGCAGATCGTGGGAGGCGAGCCGGGCGTCGGCAAGGCAGTTATCGGTGAGCTGCACCAGGCGGGTGGCGGCGCGGCCGATGCGATCGAAGCGCGCCTCCTGGCTGGTCGAGGCCGCCGAGAGGCGAAGATTCTCCAGCGCCGCCTGGATCACCGCCAGCGGGGTGCGGAATTCGTGCGCCACCATGCCCATAAACTGCCGCTGGTGGAAGCTGGCTTCACGCTCAATCTGCAGTTCGCGCGCCAGGCGTTGCTTCTGCTCCAGCTGGCGGTTTTCAGCACGCACCCGCAGGATGGCAATGATCAGCACCGTAATGATGTGGACGATCAGCGCGTACTGCCAGAGGGAATAGATCGCCATATGGAACGGGATAATCCCATGGATCGACAACTGCACCAGCACCGCGGCGACGACATAGAACGGCGGCAGCAGACCCAGCAGCAGGGTGGTACGGTCGATAGCTTTTTTGCGCCACAGCCACCAGGAGGTGAACAGCAGCACCGGGGTGATAATGATGAATACTACCCCTTCAATCTGCATCGCGAAGCCGTAAAACCCGAGCGGAATACTGACCTGCAGCACCAGGTTGAGTATCACGGCGGCGATCAGCAGCTGATGAAGTCGCGGCATATTCTTCTTCAGATCAAAAATCTCGCTGTGCAGCCAGAGGGCGGTGGCATAGCTGAATAGCGAGAGGCTACTGATCATAAAATCCTGGAAGGGCAGCGCGGCGTGGCCGAAGAACCACTCCGGGAAGCCGTGCAGAGCGGCCACCAGCGGATAATTGAGCGAGAAAAGACAGATCCCCCATAGCAGACGCCGGCGCAGGGCCAGCGCCAGCCACAGCGCCACGCCGCTGGCGACGGCGGCCAGACCGAAGTAGAAGCTCCAGAAAGCGGTGTCGGCGGTCGCTCGCTGCACAAATTCCTGCGGCGAAGAGAGCGAGGCCAGCAGGATCAGAGTGCTGGTGCTCTGCAGGCGAAAGACTACCTCATAGCCGGCGGCGGTCGGCGGTGGGGGGAGGATCAGCACGCTTTCCCGGTAGTGCAGATCGCTCTCGCGGGCGACGTCGCGGTCGCCAAAGGTGCGCTGTGCCCAGGGGGCATCGCTGCCCAGAGGCCGATAGTAAATAGTCAGATGGTCGACAAAAGAGGGGCCCAGCTGCATCCAGCGCGGCTCCCCGGCAAACCACGTTCCCGGCAGTTCGCTGCGCAGCCACCAGGTTTTTCGCGAATAACCAAAGGAGGGGATCTGCCGGGTGGTGGCGAGCTGGTCGATGGGCAGGGCGGCGAAGCGATCGATGGTCATCTGGCCGCTGGCGTCCGCGTACCACTGGACCGGAATATCTATGCCCACCTGGCGCGTCGCCGCCTGAGCCTGCGGGGCGACCAGCAGCAAGAGTAATCCACAACTGAGCAGCCAGCCTGCCAGGAACTGCGGCCGGCAACGCCGGACCGCTGCGAAGATCGCAGACACCCTTTTCAATCACGCCCCCTTGCGGCATGCCAACGATACAGACCGCAGACATCTGGCTACGGTATGGATAATACGCCCCCGGAAGGGGGGAAAAGTGGACAGGCCTGTCCGGACGAACAGGCCATTTTGCGTGGGAGACCAGGAATATTCCAGCGTAATCTGCATCGGCAGGATCAGGACAGACCTGCTGCGCGGCGGCGGTGGGCTGGGGTTAGCGGAAAACCACCTGCGCCCAGCGGGCCAGCCCGGCGGTCACCGAGCCAAAATCATCGCCACCGGCCAGCGGAATCCCCGGCAGCTGAGCGGCCAGCGCCTTTTTGATCAGCGGCGAGCGGGCGCTGCCGCCGGTAAGATAGATCACGTCCGGGGTGGTCTGGCTGCTGTCGAGCGCGAGCTGCACCTGTTCCATAATGCGGGTCAACGGTTGATCCAGCGCGGCTTCCAGACCCTGCTGGGCGATGGCGGTGGCCAGCTCGTCCTGAATAAACGGCAGCGCGGTTTCGACGCTGGCGGCGCTGGAGAGGGCGATTTTGCTCTCTTCGGCGCTGCGCACCAGACGATAGCTGAGACGCTGGCGCCAGACCTTCAGCAGCAGAGCCACCTTGTCGGCATCCCGGGCGCTGCGCAGCAGATCGTTCAGCAGACGGCCGTTGGCGGTGCTGTAGAAATCGCTCTGCGCCGGCACGTCGTTGATGGCCACCGCGTTCCACCACGGAAGGATCGGCAGCGCGGTGCCTTTCTCCGTTTCGCCGCCCATGCCGAGGAGGGGCATCAGGCATTTGAAGGCCAGGGCAATGTCGAGGTCGTTACCGCCGATGCGGCAGCCGCTGTGGCCGAGCAGGCTCTGCTGGCGGTCGGCGCGCTCCCGCCACTGCGGGCCCATCAATAGCAAGGAACAGTCGGTGGTCCCGCCGCCGATATCGACGACCAGCACCCGCTTTTCTTCATTGAGGGTCGCTTCAAAATCGAGCCCGGCGGCAACCGGTTCAAACTGGAAAACCACATCGCGGAAACCGGCGCGGTGGGCGGCCCGCTCAAGGATCCCCTGCGCCTGGGCGTTCGCCTCATCGCCACCGAGGCCCTGGAAGTTAATCGGCCGGCCAATCACCGCCTGGTCGATCTGCTCGGGAAGCTGGCTTTCGGCCTGCAGTTTGATGTGCAGCATCATGGCGCAGACCAGGTCTTCAAACAGGGCCACCTGCTGCGGCTTCAGCCCGCTGGCGCCGAGGAAGGATTTGGGCGATTTAACGAAGTAGACCTCTTGCGGATCTTCAACATACTGCTGCAGGGAGGCGAGACCGAACTGCACGCTGTTGCGCAGCACCTCGATGTCTTCGTCGCGGTTGGCGGCGATGGCCCGACGCAGCAGCGCCTGGTTTTCGTCGCTGTGGGTGGGGACGTCATGATGGCGATAGAGCCACTCGCTGACCGCTTCGCGCGTCGGCGCGCAGAGCATGGAGGGCAGCAGGGCGCTGCCGTTTTCCAGCGTTAACAGTTGGGGGGTGTTTTCCCGCATCACGGCCACCGAACAGTTGGCGGTGCCGTAGTCAAAACCAATAAACATCGTCTGCAAAATCCCCATGCCGGTGAAGAAGGGGGGCGACTTTAGCGGATCGTCGCCATGCCGACAACCGGAATTTAAAAGCAAGGCGCTTATGGTCAAGGGCGACTATCATTGAAACGCTATATAAAGGAGAGCTTATGGTGCTGTTACCCTGGACCCCGCCCTATGACTGGGCGTGGATGGTTGGTTTTCTGCAGGCGCGCGCGGTTGCCGGCGTCGAGCGTTTTCACGATGGGGGCTACAGCCGCAGCTTTGGCGTGGAAGGCCACCGCGGGCTGATTCATCTGGCGCCGGACGAAGAGGCGCAGGGCCTGCGGGTGACCCTTTCCCCGGGACTGCAGCCGGTAGCGGAGATCTGCTATGCGCGAATTGGCCAGCTGTTTGATTTAGCCTGCGACCCGCGGCAGGTCGCTCGCACGCTGGGCGATCTGGCGCAGGCGCGGCCGGGGCTGCGCCTGCCGGGGGCGCTGGATGCCTTCGAGCAGGCGGTGCGCGCGGTGCTGGGCCAGCTGGTGAGCGTGGCGATGGCCGCCCGGCTCACCGCCAAAGTGGCGGCTGGCTGGGGCGAACCGCTGGCGGAGGCGCCTGGATATGTCTTGTTCCCGACGCCAGAGGCCCTGTCCCGGGCCGATCCGCAGGCGCTGAAGGCGCTGGGGATGCCGCTGCGACGCGCGGAGGCGCTGATCCACCTCGCCCGGGCGGCGCTCAGCGGCGAGCTGCCCCTGACGGCGCCGGCGGATATTGACGCCGGGCTGCGTCAACTGCAGACCCTGCCCGGGATTGGCCGCTGGACGGCAAACTACTTTGCCCTGCGCGGCTGGCAGGCGAAAGATGTCTTTTTGCCGGATGATTACCTGATTAAACAGCGCTTTCCGGGAATGACCCCGGCCGCCATCGCCCGCTATGCCCGCCGCTGGCAGCCGATGCGATCCTACGCACTGTTGCATATCTGGTATACCGATGACTGGGCGCCGGCGGCGGAATAGCCGCCCGGGGCGCATACCACTGGTATCGGGACGCTGAAATCCCTATAATTGCCGCGTTTGGCGGTCCGCCGCCACCCTCCATCTCTATCCAGGTTAATCAGGTCGCAAAAATTTATGACTGATATGTCCCATCAGTGCGTCATTGTAGGCATCGCCGGCGCATCGGCTTCTGGCAAAAGTCTTATCGCCAGTACTCTCTATCGCGAATTGCGTGAACAAGTTGGCGACGAACATATTGGCGTCATTCCGGAAGACAGCTATTACAAAGATCAAAGCCATCTGTCGATGGAAGAGCGCGTCAAAACCAACTATGACCACCCGAGCTCAATGGACCACAGTCTGTTGTTCCAGCATTTGCAGATGCTGAAAAGCGGCCAGCCGATTGAACTGCCGGTCTATAGCTACGTCGAGCATACCCGCACGCCGAACACCATTCACGTCGAGCCGAAGAAGGTGATTATCCTTGAAGGGATCCTGCTGCTGACCGATGCGCGCCTGCGTAACGAGCTCAACTTCTCTATTTTCGTCGACACCCCTCTCGATATTTGCCTGATGCGCCGTATTAAGCGCGACGTTAACGAGCGCGGCCGCTCCATGGACTCGGTGATGGCCCAGTATCAGAAAACCGTGCGTCCGATGTTCCTGCAGTTTATTGAACCGTCGAAGCAGTATGCCGACATCATCGTGCCGCGCGGCGGCAAAAACCGCATCGCTATTGATATTCTGAAGGCCAAAATCAGTCAGTTCTTTGAATAACCTGGCCGAATTGTGTAACGTGCAAAGAGTAGCCCTGTTGCCCTCTCCGCCGCGAAGCGTGCGGGAAGCAGCCTTATAAGGAGAAAGCCCATGCGTCTGTGTGACCGAGATATCGAAGCCTGGTTGGATGAAGGGCGACTCGCCATCAATCCGCGTCCGCCCGTTGAGCGTATTAATGGCGCGACGGTTGATGTACGGCTGGGTAATAAATTTCGCACCTTCCGTGGCCACACGGCGCCGTTTATCGATTTAAGCGGCCCGAAGGCCGAGGTCAGCGCCGCGCTGGACCGCGTGATGAGCGAAGAGATCGTCCTGCCGGAAGGGGAGGCCTTTTTCCTGCATCCGGGCGAACTGGCGCTGGCGGTGACCTACGAGTCTGTCACCCTGCCTGCCGACCTGGTAGGCTGGCTGGACGGACGCTCCTCGCTGGCGCGCCTGGGGCTGATGGTGCACGTTACCGCGCACCGTATCGATCCAGGCTGGTCCGGCTGCATCGTGCTTGAGTTCTACAACTCCGGCAAGCTGCCGCTGGCGCTGCGCCCGGGGATGCCCATCGGCGCGCTGAGCTTTGAACCGTTATCGGGCCCGGCGGCCCGGCCGTATAACCGCCGTGAAGACGCCAAATATCGCGACCAGCAGGGCGCGGTGGCGAGCCGAATCGACAAGGATTGATAACGTCAACGGGGTGTTGCTGAGGGTGCCATGAGACGAATACTGACAACGCTGATGATCCTGCTGGCGGTCATTGTCGCCGGGCTTACCTCGTTGGTATTGCTGGTCAATCCCAACGATTTTCGCGCCTATATGGTGCATGAGGTGGCAGAGCGCAGCGGTTATCAGCTTGACCTTGATGGCCCGCTGCGCTGGCACGTCTGGCCGCAGCTCAGCATTCTCAGCGGACGGATGACGCTGACCGCCCGAGGCGCCGAAGAGCCGGTGATCCGCGCCGACAATATGCGCCTCGACGTGGCGCTGCTGCCGCTGCTCTCGCATCAGCTGCAGGTTAAGCAGGTGATGCTCAAGGGCGCGGTGATCCAGCTGACCCCGAAAACCGAGGCGGTTCGCGACAGCTCAGCGCCGGTGGTGCCGCATGACAACACCCTGCCGCTGGCCCCGGAGGATCGCGGATGGTCCTACGATGTGCGTCAGCTGCAGGTGGCCGACAGCGTGCTCTTCTTCCAGCACGAGAACGGCGAGCAGGTGACCGTGCGCGATATCCGTCTGCAGATGGAGCAGGATGAGAATCACCGGGCCACCGTGGATTTCTCCGGCCGGGTGAACCGCGACCAGCGCGACCTGGCGCTGAACTTCTCCGCCACCGTGCAGGGCGGCGATTATCCGCACTCCTTAAAAGCCGACTTTACCCAGCTTAGCTGGCAGCTGCGCGGCGCCGAGCTCCCACCGGACGGCATTAATGGTCAGGGGAGTCTGCAGGCCAGCTGGCAGGAAGATGACAAGACCCTGCGTTTTGACAACCTGAATCTGATGGCTAACCGCAGCACCGTTACCGGCAGCGGCAGCGTGGTGCTGGGGGATCGCCCGGACTGGTCATTGGATTTGCACGCCACCACTCTCGATCTCGATAGTCTGCTGGCGCAAAGGTCGCCGGCGACGGACAGTAGCGCCAGTCAGCAGGGCCAGAGTCAGACACGGCCGCTGCGCCCGGTGATCGCCGACAGCGATGAGCGCGAAGATTACCAGAGCCTGCGCGGCTTCAACGGCCGAATGGCCCTGAGCGCCGACCAGCTGCAGTGGCGCGGTCTGAACTTCACCCAGGTGCAGAGCGAAATCAGCAACCAGCAGGGGCTGCTGACTGTCAGCAAAATGCAGGGCAATCTTGACGGCGGGCAGCTCTCTCTCCCTGGCACCCTGGATGCCCGCGGCGACACGCCGCTGGCGACGTTCCAGCCGGCGCTGCAGAATGTGGAGATCGGTTCGCTGATCAAAGCCTTTAACTATTCCTTAAACCTGACCGGCAAGCTGTCGCTGAGCGGCGAATTTTCCGGAACGCGCATTGACGCCGATGATTTCCGTCGCCACTGGCAGGGACAGGCTCAGCTCCAGATGGCCGATACCCGCACCGAAGGGCTGAACTTCCAGCAGCTGGTGCAGCAGGCCGTGGAGCGCAGCACCAACGTGCGGGCGCAGGAAAATTACGACAATGCCACCCGCCTGGATTCCGTGAGCAGCCGGCTGACGCTGGATAACGGGCTGGTGACGCTGAACCGCCTGCAGGGGCAGTCCGACGTGATGGCGATGACCGGCGAAGGACAGCTCGATCTGCAGAAAGAGAACTGCGATATGCGCTTCAACGTGCGCGTGCTCGGCGGCTGGAAAGGGGAGGGCAAGCTTATCGACCGCCTGAAACAGACCGCTATCCCGCTGCGCATCTACGGCGAGTGGCAGTCGCTGAGCTACAGTCTGCAGGTCGATCAGATCCTGCGCAAACAGCTGCAGGATGAAGCGAAGCAGCGCCTCAACGACTGGGTTGAGCGTAATAAAGGCAGCAAAGACGGCAACGATGCCAAAAAGCTGCTTGATAAGCTGTAATTCCCACTCCCGCGGCCCGGAAGTTTCCGGGCTGCGTGCTTATCGTCAACGTCTGATGTCACGATGATGCCGGGTGGCAGCTACGCCTGGCCCGGTCTGGATTATACGGTGGGCGTCATACCCCGATTAGTTCGCCATCCCGTAGGCCTGATAAGCGAAGCGCCATCAGGCAGTGTGGCAGCTACGCCTGGCCCGGTCTGGATTATACGGTGGGCGTCATACCCCGATTAGTTCGCCATCCCGTAGGCCTGATAAGCGAAGCGCCATCAGGCAGTGTGGCAGCTACGCCTGGCCCGGTCTGGATTATACGGTGGGCGTCATACCCCGATTAGTTCGCCATCCCGTAGGCCTGATAAGCGCAGCGCCATCAGGCAGTGTGGCAGCTACGCCTGACCCGGTCTGGATTATACGGTGGGTGTCATCCCCCGATTAGTTCGCCATCCCGTAGGCCTGATAAGCGAAGCGCCATCAGGCATTAAACAGGATACCTGGCTATCAATTTTACTACCCTGGATACCCCGAGCCGTTATTTATGCCTGAGAATTACACCTCATAATCCAGCTCATCCTGCTTTACCGGCGGGACGATCTGCACCTTCTGCACCCGATGGCTGTCGACCTGCAGCGTGCGCAGGGTATAACCGTCAATCTCAATGGTTTCCCCCACCTGCGGCACATGCTGCAAATACTCCATCAGCAGACCGGCAACGGTGTGATACTCACGTTTATCATCCAGCGGCAGCGGAACGTACTGCACCAGGTCCTCCAGCGGCATATGGCCGTTGACCGTCCACGAACCGTCCTGATGATGCTGAATATCGTGCCGGGCATCGATCTCCTCCACCTCATTGGGCAGATTACCGGCGATGGTCTCCATCACGTCGCTGAGGGTCACAATCCCCTCGACGGAACCAAACTCATCGACCACAAAGGCAAAATGGGTGCGGGCCTGGCGGAACTGCTCGAGCGCCGAGAGGAGCGGCAGGCCCTCCGGGAAGACCAGCGGTTGACGCACCAGCGCCTGCAGATCCAGCGGCTCTTGACGCAGGGACTGCTGGAGCAGGTCAATAACATGCACCACCCCCAGCAGATCTTCATTATCTTTCCCGCCGGTGACCACCAGACGGGTATGCTGATTTTTCTCCACCAGGCTGCGGATCTCTTCCTCCGGCGCGCTGAGGTTGATGCGCTCGATATCATGGCGCGACGTCATAATACTGCTGACGCTGCGCTGATTAAGGTTCAGCACCCGCTCAATCATCAGTCGTTCCTGCGGATTAAACAGAGGATGTTGATCCTGATCGGCGACCAGCGACGCCGTGTCAGCATCCAGTTCAGCTTTTTCTTTCTGCCCGCTCAGCAGATTCATCACCGCTTCGGTAGTGCGCTGACGCAGCGTCATATTGGCGGAGAGGAAGCGACGGCGGTTAAACTGCGCCAGCTGATTAAGCGCTTCAATCATGACCGAGAAGCCAATGGCCGCATATAAATAGCCTTTCGGAATGATAAAGCTGAAGCCTTCAGCAATCAGGCTGAAGCCGATCATCAGCAGGAAGCTTAGACAGAGGATCACGATGGTCGGGTGGCTGTTAACGAAGCGCGTCAGCGCCTTGCTGGCCATCAGCATCAGGCTGATGGCGATAACCACCGCGGCCATCATCACCGCCAGGTGATCAACCATGCCGACGGCGGTGATCACCGAGTCGAGTGAGAAGATGGCGTCGAGCACCACGATCTGCGCCACGACGGCCCAGAATTTCGCCCCTTTGCGCTGGGTGGGGTTATCGCTGTCTTTCCCCTCCAGCCGCTCATTAAGCTCGACGGTCGCTTTAAACAGCAGAAACAGGCCGCCAAACAGCATAATTAAATCGCGAGCGCTAAAGCTGAAGTCGTGAAAAACAATCAGCGGTTTGGTCAGGGTGACCAGCCAGGAGATAGAGGCCAGCAGCAGAAGACGCATGACCATCGCCAGCATCAGGCCAGTGATCCGCGCGCGGTCGCGCTGGGCGGGAGGGAGCTTCTCGGCGAGGATAGCGATAAAGACCAGGTTATCGATACCCAACACCAGTTCGATAACCACCAGCGTGACGAGACCTGCCCAGATTGACGGATCGGCAATCCATTCCATATGTATTAAAACCTGTACGACTGCGGTATGTGTTACCACGATCATGGATAAGATGAGTCTAAAATGCAATAACGACGCGGATATCGCCCTGCCGTGGGTGGATATATTTCCAGCGGATTAAGCGAACCGATAAGAATTATGTTCCGGAAAAGAACAGTGAAAAAATAACACCATGGCGGCGACCATGGAATAAGCTTGCCGATATCAGAACTTTTTCCGCTGCGTTTCAGCGAGGGCGGCAAAAGGGCTTCCTCCCGCGGTTCGTCACGGCGAGCGCGGATGCGCAGAGCAGAAGCGAAGCGCGAAGCCCGCTCACAAAACCGGCATAATTCATATTATGAAGTGAGTGCAGAATAGGGCGGATCGCAGTTCACCGTCGCGGATTCAGGCTAATATGTCGTCATATCCGGCTGTTTATGCTGAAATATATTGCCTGGCGAAATTTATTATCTCTATCTATTCTTTCCAGGCATACGCGCGGCGCGGCGGGGCCGGCGGCCAACAGACCCCGATAGACGGGCCTCTCAGCCACATCGCGCGGCGCAAAGGAACGAGCCGCTGAATAACCCGAACGAAAATAAGATTATTCTCACTTCTGACTGTTGGTAAAAGGGAGTTGTGTGTATTCTTTTACGTGACAGTGAATTTAAGAATTTGGCGGGCAGATGCCCGGGCAGTATCCGTGTATTATCAGTTCCAATGGATTTGTGACATGTACAATTTTGCAAAACCGCGTGTTTTGCAACCAAACAGGTGAAGATGAATATGGCGAATTTGAAAGCGGTTATTCCGGTCGCAGGACTAGGCATGCATATGCTGCCGGCCACAAAGGCAATTCCAAAGGAGATGCTGCCGATCGTTGATAAGCCAATGATTCAGTACATCGTTGACGAAATCGTCGCCGCCGGGATCAAAGAGATTGTTCTGGTGACGCACTCCTCGAAGAACGCGGTGGAAAACCACTTCGACACCTCCTACGAGCTGGAAGCCCTGCTGGAACAGCGCGTGAAGCGCCAGCTGCTGGCGGAAGTGCAGGCCATTTGCCCGCCGGGCGTGACCATCATGAACGTGCGTCAGGCGCAGCCGCTGGGCCTGGGCCACTCCATCCTCTGCGCCCGCCCGGTAGTCGGCGACAACCCGTTTGTGGTGGTCCTGCCGGATATCATCCTTGACGGCGGCACCGCTGACCCGCTGCGCTATAACCTCGCCGCTATGATCGCCCGCTTTAACGAGACCGGCCGCAGCCAGGTGCTGGCGAAACGTATGCCGGGCGATCTCTCCGAATACTCCGTCATCCAGACCAAAGAGCCGATGGTGGCTGAAGGCCAGGTGGCGCGTATCGTCGAGTTTATTGAAAAACCGGACGAACCGCAGACCCTGGACTCCGATCTGATGGCGGTGGGGCGCTACGTGCTGTCGGCGGATATCTGGGCCGAACTGGAACGTACCGAACCGGGCGCATGGGGCCGTATCCAACTGACCGACGCCATTGCCGAACTGGCGAAGAAGCAGTCCGTCGACGCGATGCTGATGACCGGCGAAAGCTACGACTGCGGGAAGAAAATGGGCTACATGCAGGCCTTCGTCACCTACGGGATGCGTAACCTGAAAGAAGGCGCCAAATTCCGCGAAAGCATTAAAAAACTACTGGCCTGAGCGCCAGCCTGAAACCGAGCGGCAAGGCTGAAGCATTCGTCCTGCCGCTCAAAACGTTATGCAGAAATTATTCATAACGCGAATGTTATAACGATTGTAAAGAAACGTATGGCTTCGGAGACTTCTGGTAGTTTGTCTCTGGCCTCTGTGGTGCAATGGTCGGAGTAGCGGCAATAATGCTTTATGAATAGTCACTTAGTGCGACAATTCCTAAAGCGAAGGGAAAGCGGTCAACGACAGCCAAAAATAAAACTTGACTGCGATCATGTTTCCGCTTTAAACATCTCACTTGCATGCATAAAAATGTGAAATGAATTGGCATGCGAGCTGGTACAGACATTACGGATAATCCCTGAGCACGGCAGTGGACATCATCGAAGGATCACAGGTATATGAACTGGCAACTCATCTCATTTTTTGGCGATAGCACCGTTTTGCTGCCCAGCGCAGCGGCGCTGTTTATTGTCCTGATGCTGCGTAAAACGTCGCGGTTGCTGGCGTGGCAGTGGAGTTTGCTGTTCGGCATCACCGGCGCTATCGTCTGCGCCTCCAAACTGGCCTTTATGGGCTGGGGTCTGGGCATTCGCGAGCTGGATTACACCGGCTTCAGCGGCCACTCCGCGCTCTCCGCGGCCTTCTGGCCTATCTTCCTGTGGCTGCTCAGCGCCCGTTTCTCCGTCGGTCTGCGTAAAGCGGCCGTTATTACCGGCTATGTTCTGGCCGCCGTGGTGGGCTATTCGCGGCTGGTCATCCATGCGCATTCCGTCTCGGAAGTGATTGCCGGCCTGCTGCTGGGCGCTGCTGGCAGCGCTTTGTTCCTGGTGTTGCAAAAACGTACCCCTGATCCGGAAAGCGTGAATATCTCATGGGGCGGTGTTGCATGCCTGGTGATGGTTCCGCTTATCCTTTTACATAGCGGCAGCAAAGCGCCGACTCAGTCCCTGCTGGGACAAATCGCCACCGCGGTGGGGCCGCTGGATAAACCCTTTACGCGTACCGATCTCCACAAGCAGGCCTGGTAATCGCCATTTGTTTTACAGGGGAAATTAAGTTTTCGCCGGTTAATTAGACAAATAAGAAAATAATCTACTATATACCCGGTAATTGATAATTCATATTTATGAAATAATGAAGTGCTACTACATTGTTATTGCATATTTGCCTGGATATAGCCTTGATCAGACGTTTCTTAAATGCGCTGAGACGTTACCTGATGCACATTCAATGAATATCCAGACACAGGAAACTATTAGAAATTGTAGTTGACTATAACGCCATCATCTGATTTTTGCATGATGATGAGCTATGGAAAAAGACGTTTTTTTACAGTAAGTTAGCTGCATATGTGATGTTGTAGTAGTACCGGGAAGATTTCTAACCCTGGAAATCAGTGAATAATCTTAATTGGTGACCCGCTTATTTTTTGTCAGTAGAACGACAGGCGGCATTAATTGGCAGATATTCGGTAACAACACTCCCAATTGTGACCGAAACCCCGTAAACTTAACGCCGCCAAAAATAATGGCCTGACCAATTATTCATCCACAGGTCGATAAAAAATTAAGTCGTTCAGGTAGTCAGTGCGCTGGTAGCTGTTAAGCCAGGGGCGGTAGCGTCGCTGAAGCCGCTTGCTGCTGCACAGAGGTTCTCTTCAACGGCTGAAAAATCGTCCCGGTCAGGATGATCGCCCTCACTAGATATCTATCAGTTTTCTACGGATATCCTCAGAAGTTGGCCAGGAGCGGCTGCTGATATCGCCTGGATATTAACTTTCCTGTCTCATCGATAGCCTGTAGGGTAAAATTCGCCTACATTGTGAGCTGAGTGGATGTTATAAGGCTAACAAGCAGCTTAGGGTAAATGTACTTGCCTCGTCGGTGTTGCACAGCGAAGTCAGCTGGTGCCGCGAGCGCTTTCTATCTTGGTATTCCCCTCATTCTCATTGAGATACGACAGCGGGGCTGAAAATGGATCTTGTACAATGATAAAAATTGCGCGCATTGCCGTGACGTTGGGTTTGCTTTCCTCCCTGGGAGCCCAGGCTTACGCAGCCGGGTTAGTGGTAAATGACAACGACTTGCGTAACGACCTGGCTTGGCTTTCCGATCGCGGGGTCATCCATCTGAGCCTGTCGACCTGGCCGCTCAGCCAGGAAGAGATTGCTCGGGCGCTAAAGAAGGCCAAGCCGTCTTATTCTTCTGAGCAAGTAGTTCTGGCCCGTATCAACCAGCGACTGTCTGCCTTAAAAGCGGATTTCCGGGTTACCGGCTACACTTCAACCGATCAGCCGGGCACTCCGCAGGGGTTTGGTCAGACACAGCCGGCAGATAACTCGTTAGGCCTGGCGTTCAACAACAGCGGCGAGTGGTGGGATGTCCACCTCCAGGGCAACGTCGAAGGAGGGGAGCGGATCAGCAACGGCTCGCGCTTCAACGCCAACGGCGCATACGGCGCGGTGAAGTTCTGGAACCAGTGGCTCTCTTTTGGTCAGGTTCCGCAGTGGTGGGGACCTGGCTATGAAGGTAGCCTGATCCGCGGGGATGCGATGCGGCCGATGACCGGTTTCCTGATGCAGCGCGCAGAGCAGGCGGCGCCGGAAACCTGGTGGCTGCGCTGGGTGGGCCCATGGCAGTATCAGATCTCAGCCAGTCAGATGAATCAGTATACCGTTTATCCTCATACGAAAATTATAGGTGGCCGTTTCACCTTCACGCCGTTCCAGTCACTGGAATTAGGCGCATCACGTATTATGCAGTGGGGTGGGGAAGGGCGTCCGCAATCTTTGAGTAGTTTCTGGGACGGGTTCACCGGACAGGATAATACAGGGACAGATAACGAACCGGGGAACCAACTGGCCGGGTTTGACTTCAAGTTTAAACTGGAACCGACCCTTGGTTGGCCGGTGAGTTTTTACGGACAGATGATCGGCGAGGATGAGGCTGGTTTTCTTCCTTCAGCAAATACATTCCTTGGTGGGGTGGAAGGGCACCACGGCTGGGGTAAGGATGCGGTAAACTGGTACGTTGAGGCCCACGATACAAGATCTAATATGAGCCGTACTGACTACATTTACACGCATCATATTTACAAGGATGGTTACTACCAGCAGGGATATCCGTTGGGGGATGCGATGGGCGGGGATGGTCAACTCATTGCCGGTAGGGTTGAACTTATTACAGAAGATAATCAGCGCTGGAGTACGCGCCTGGTTTACGCCAAAGTAAACCCGGAGAATCAGTCGATCAACAAAGCATTCCCTCATGCGGATACTCTTAAAGGTGTACAGCTAGGCTGGAGCGGGGATGTTTATCAGTCGGTTCGTTTGAATACTTCACTGTGGTACACCAACGCTAATAACAGCGACAGCGACGACGTTGGGGCCAGCGCAGGGATAGAGATACCGTTTAGTTTATAAGGCTGAATGCTGAAAATAGGGGAGAGAGGGTGGTAGCGCTGCAGGAGGCAGTCAGCTTTATCTCTCCACAAGCCGGCAGGGAAGCAACGGCAATGACAGCTGCTCAGGAATTGGCAAATTTTGATTTACTGATGATGTGACATTATGAAGAAAAAACTTGTTAGATTTTCGGCATTAGCGTTGGCAATTGGGTTTTTATCGGGTTGTACCATTATTCCGGGTCAGGGATTAAACAGTCTGCGTAAGAATGTAGTTGAGCTTCCGGACAGTGACTACGATCTGGATAAATTGGTCAATGTTTATCCGATGACCCCAGGACTGATCGATCAGCTTCGTCCGGAGATTATACTCGCTCGTCCAAACCCACAGCTTGATAATTTACTGCGCAGTTACGAATATCGCATCGGTGTAGGCGATGTACTGATGGTCACTGTTTGGGATCACCCGGAGTTGACTACACCTGCAGGCCAATACCGTAGCGCAAGTGATACCGGTAACTGGGTTAATTCAGATGGCACTATTTTCTATCCTTATATCGGTAAAGTGCAGGTGGCCGGCAAAACTTTGAGCCAGGTTCGCCAGGACATAGCAAGCCGTTTGACTACTTATATTGAAAGTCCGCAAGTGGATGTTAGCGTGGCTGCATTTAGATCTCAAAAAGTATATGTGACAGGCGAAGTTTCGAAATCAGGTCAACAACCGATTACGAATATACCTTTAACGGTTATGGATGCAATCAATGCTGCGGGAGGATTGGCACCTGATGCGGATTGGCGAAATGTAGTGTTAACGCATAATGGAAAAGATACCAAAATTTCTCTTTATGCGCTGATGCAAAAAGGTGATCTTACCCAAAATCATATGCTTTACCCAGGTGATATTTTATTTGTACCACGAAATGATGATCTTAAAGTTTTCGTGATGGGGGAGGTTGGTAAACAATCAACCATGAAAATGGATCGAAGTGGTATGACCTTGGCCGAAGCTTTAGGTAATGCTGAAGGTATTTCACAGGATATGAGCGATGCAACTGGCGTATTCATTATACGACAGTTAAAAAATGATAAGAGTGGTAAGATTGCTAATATCTATCAGTTAAATGCTCAAGATGCCTCAGCAATGGTACTTGGAACGGAGTTTCAATTACAGCCTTATGACATAGTATATGTTACCACTGCTCCAATAGTTCGTTGGAACAGAGTGATATCTCAGTTAGTTCCGACTATATCTGGCGTTCACGATATGACTGAAACTGTAAGATATATTAACAACTGGAATTAAGAATGTTTGAATCAATTTTAATTATTTGTACTGGTAATATTTGTCGTTCACCGATTGCTGAGCGAATTTTACGAAGTAAGATTACCAATAGAAAGATAGATTCAGCAGGAACAGGAGCTTTAGTTGGTTTTCCTGCTGATCATTCCGCAATAAAAGTATCGGAAAAAAATGGTATTTCCTTAGAGGGCCATAAAGCGACCCAATTCTCATCTAAGCTAGGGAGACAATATGATTTATTACTTGTCATGGAAAAAAATCATATAGAACAAATAAGTAATATTGCACCAGAAGCACGTGGAAAAACAATGCTTCTAGGTCACTGGATAGGTATGAAGGAGATACCAGATCCATACAGGAAAAGCGATGAGGCTTTTGAATCTGTATATCAATTAATTGAAGAAAGTTGTCAGTGCTGGGCTGATAAACTGGGTAGATAAATTCAGGAAATTATCGTATGACATCAGTGATAAATAATAAAATGGCTCCGCAAGATGGCAATGAAATAGATTTTGGTCGATTAGTTGGAGAAGTCATTGACCATCGAAAATTGATAGTAGTAATAACAACAGGCTTTACAGTAATTGCAGTCCTCTATTCATTACTTGCAACTCCCATCTATCAAGCAAATGCTTTAATTCAAGTAGAACAGAAACAAGGGAATGCAATTTTAAGTAGTTTAAGCCAAATACTTCCTGATGGGCAACCACAATCTGCACCAGAAATATCGCTATTACAATCAAGAATGATATTAGGGAAGACCGTTGATGAGCTAGCGCTACAAGCTCAAATAACTCCTAAATATTTCCCATTGATTGGGAAAGGCTTAGCTAGGATTATGGGTAAAAAAACAGGAGAGATCGCTTTATCCCAGATAAATATAGCCAATGTAAATTCGAATGAAGCTACAAAATTCATTCTAACGGTTAAAGACGAGAAAAATTATACAATTGAGGGCGATGGTTTTAAATTAAATGGCACTGTCGGGACTCCGTTATATGGTCAGGGTATATCATTATTAGTAAGTAAAATAGATGCCGAAAAGGGAAGTCAATTTGAAATAGAGTATATTAGCAAGTTGAAAGCAATTACCTTGCTTCAGGATTCCTTAAGTGTTGTTGACCAAGGCAAAGATACGGGAATGCTAAGTATTACTTTTACCGATGAAAATCCAGCCTTAGCAGAACGAATCATCGATAGCATAAGTCAAAATTATTTAACACAAAATATAGCTAGACAAGCCGCACAAGATGCTAAAAGTCTCGAGTTTTTGAATCAACAACTACCAATTGTACGTAATGATTTAGATAACGCTGAAGATAAATTAAATGCATATCGTAAGCAAAGAGATTCTGTTGATTTAACAATGGAAGCAAAAACAGTACTAGATCAGATAGTAAATGTTGATAACCAATTAAATGAATTAACTTTTCGCGAGGCCGAGATTTCTCAATTATACACTAAAGAACATCCTACCTATAAGGCTTTGATGGAAAAAAGACAAACTTTACAAGAAGAAAAAAATAAGCTTAGCAAACGAGTAAGCAGTATGCCAGCTACCCAACAGGAAGTTTTACGTCTCAGCCGGGATGTTGAGTCTGGTAGAGCTGTTTATCTTCAGTTACTTAATCGTCAGCAAGAATTAAATATCGCTAAATCGAGCGCGATTGGAAATGTTCGGATAATTGATCAGGCTGTAACTATACCTAAACCAGTTAAGCCTAAGAAAATCATTATTATTGCTGTCGGATTTATCCTTGGCCTCTTATGCTCAATTGGATTAATTATTTTACGCGTTTTTCTTCGTAGAGGTATCGAGTCGCCAGAAGAGTTGGAAGAGATGGGAATTAATGTTTATGCAAGTATTCCTGTCTCCGAGTGGTTAATGAAAAGAACAACAAAAACCAACAAAAATCAATCAGATACTTTGTTGGCTGTAGAAAATCCGGCTGATCTTGCTATTGAGGCTATTCGTGGTTTAAGAACTAGTTTGCATTTTGCGATGATGGAAGCAAAGAATAATGTCTTAATGATATCAGGTGCGAGTCCAAATGCAGGTAAGACTTTTTTAAGCACAAACTTAGCGGCAATTATTTCATCTGGTGATAAAAAGGTATTGTTCATCGATGCTGATATGCGTAAAGGTTATGTTCATAAAATGCTCGGTAGTAAAAATGAAAAAGGACTATCTGAGTTATTATCAGGCTTAGTAACGATTGAGAATGTTGTTGAGAAAGTAACTCTAGGCGGTTTTGATTATATAGGCAGAGGGCAAGTACCACCAAACCCTGCGGAGCTACTGATGCATCCTAGATTTGAAAACTTAATCGAATGGTCTGCTAAACACTATGACTTAGTAATTGTTGACACTCCACCAATCCTTGCAGTAACTGATGCAGCAATTATAGGTAAGTATGCGGGTACTACCTTGTTAGTTGCTAGATTCGAGACAAACACTGCAAAAGAAATATATGTTAGTACCAAACGTTTTGAACAAAGTGGAGTCATGGTGAAAGGATGTATTTTAAATGGTGTCGTTAGAAAAGCTAGTAGCTATTACGGATATGGATATAATCATTACGGTTATTCCTATGACGACATAAAAAAATAGAATATTCGCTACTTTGATTCTTGATCTTTCAAATAGAAGCGAGAGGGGACTCTCGCTCTTAGTGTAAAAAGTTTTGTTATATATAATTCTTAAGCACTTTAACTTAAAATTGTAAAATAGCAGAACAATAATTATATAACAATTTCTAACAGGTGATTTGGGTATGAGTAATCTAAAGTCACGTTTCAGAACAAAGACTAATGCGTCGATAATCTCTATTTTTCAAAGATTTTCAGACATATCTATCATGATAATTACATTATATAGTCTTTGCGTAATTAACCACTTAGAGTTTAGCTATAAATATGTGTTTATATTTTTAGCTGTTTTAGTAATTTTTCAAATGATTGGCGGTATAACAGATTTCTATCGTTCATGGCGTGGTGTAAAACTATCAGCTGAAATGGCACTGGTTATTAAAAATTGGACTCTTAGTATTTTACTTACTATGGGCATTGTTTCATTTACCCCAGAAATAATAATTCCCTTTAAAATCATGCTGTGGTGGTATATATCATCGTTTTTGGGAATTCTATTATGTCGCACTTTAATAAGATATGGGGCTCGCTGGGTAAGATTATTAGGTTATAATACTCGCAAGGTCGCTATTGCTGGAAGTATGCCTGTAGGAATAAGTTTAGCTAAGAGTTTTATCGAAGAGCCATGGTTAGGATTTGTTGTTAATGGATATTATGATGATGTCAATAAGAATGAGTCGGCTATTCCATATATTGGCAATTACGATATTTTATTGAATGATGCTAAGGCTGGTAAAATAGATCGAATTTATATTGCGATGAGTATGGACGACCATGAGAAGATAAAAAATTTAATAAAACAATTAACTGATACAACCTGTTCAGTTATGTTAATACCCGATATCTTTACTTTCAATATATTGCAATCTAGAACGGAAGAAGTAAATGGAGTACCGGTAGTTCCTCTTTTCGATACTCCACTAAATGGAATAAATATGGTTTTAAAGAGAGTAGAAGATATATTCGTCTCAAGTTGTATTTTATTGTTAATTTCTCCTTTGTTAATATTAATTTCTATTGTTATTAAATTAACATCTGCAGGGCCAGTGATTTTTAAACAAACAAGATATGGTATAGATGGTAAACCAATAAAAGTTTGGAAATTTCGGTCAATGAATGTTATGGAAAATGATAGTGTTGTCACTCAAGCAAAAAAGAACGATTCAAGGATCACTCCATTTGGTAGTTTTTTACGAAAAACATCGTTAGATGAGTTACCTCAATTTATCAATGTTTTAGTCGGTAATATGTCTATTGTTGGGCCTCGGCCTCATGCTGTCGCTCATAATGAACAATATAGGTCACTGATTGAAGGCTATATGTTACGGCATAAGGTGAAACCAGGAATTACTGGACTGGCACAAGTAAAAGGCTGGCGCGGTGAAACGGATACATTAGAGAAAATGCAAAAGCGAGTTGAATATGATTTAGAGTACATTCGAGAATGGAGTATTTGGCTCGATATTAAAATTATATTACTTACAATTTTCAAGGGTTTTGTAAATAAATCCGCGTATTAACTTACAAAAGTTAATATGATAAATTTTATGAACCTTGTGGAAATTTTATTATATGCTCCAGACAAAAAACACAAACGCATGTGAAAAATTCACCTGTTATGCTCTACTTTTACTCGGTGTCTTAGGGGCCCTACACATTGCTGCCTTTTTGCCCATCTCAGAAACAGCAATTCTTGAGTTGATATTTTTAATTACATCACTCATAGCTTTATTTAATTATGGGATTAATAAAAATGCATTAATAATTGGTTTTTTATCCTTAGTTTATTTAATATACTCATGGGTTTACTCTGCTCTATTTACTAATACAAATATTCTCGATCTTATATTAGCCTATAAATCTTATTACTATATGATATTTATTGGCTTTTTCTATAAAAAAAATATTTTTTCCAATGAAAAAATAGAGTATTTATTTAAGTGTTTTTTAATATTATTTTTGTTTAAATACACTCTTGACAGGTTTGCATTGGGAATTGAAAGACCTCAGTTGCTGGTGGAAAATAACTATGAGTTAATATTATTAATTCTGTTATACTATTACGTTAACATTACGCATAAAAAAATAGTTATACTTAATACTATTTTACTTTGTTATCTCTGCTTTATTTCAGGTTCTCGTTCGTCATTAGTTGCCATGGTTATTGCGTTTTTCTTTTCTATAGAGAAAAAAATATCAATCAAAACACTGTTGATTTATATCATATCTCCAATTATGGTAATTGCTGTATTGATTCTTTTTCAAGATAGAATCGCAACTATTGATGGCGGTATTGAACAAATAGATAGGGTCAAATTTTTTAATGAATTTCTCTATTCAACAGCAGATTGGCCTTGGTGGCAGTTCTTTACTGGTGCAAAAGCACTTACCCCTCTCTTACCAGCTTCTTGTGCTGATCTGTCATATTATCAAACTTTATTTAGTTATGCTGGCGATGGAAGATGCTATTCGGTGATTCTTCATTCTTTTATCATGCGAGTAATCTATGATCACGGCATAATAGGTTTTGCTTTCCTCATTTTTTGTTTATTCATTTATCTTGATAAATATTCAATTAAGGAAAAAATAGCTATTCTATTAGTGTTAATTGCTACTGGACTATCGGTATCATCTCTCAATAATGTGTATGTATCTTTAGCGCTTGTTATTTTTGTTGGGGCAAATTATAGTAGGAGAAGGTTGAATGAATAATTTCGAGCACCCCCTTTTTACAGTAGTGATACCTAATTACAAACGAGTTGAAGAGCTTAAAAGAGCTTTACAAAGCATAATAGATCAAAAAAACTTTGAGGAGTTGGTTGATAAAATTATTATTGTTGACGATAAAAGTGAAAACGTAAAATTAATAGATGATACTATAAGCTTACTTAATAATAATAAAATATTGCACATAAAAAATAATTTCAAATCAAATGCTGCTTATACTCGTAACCAAGGTGCTAAATGTGCAAAAACTGAATGGGTATGTTTTTTAGATTCTGATGATTCATTTGCAGCCGATAAATTAATAAAACTTGCACATGAAATAGTCGAGAATAATCATTCTAATAAGACGGTATTTATCAATCAAGCTGTGGTATATTTCAATAAGGAAATTGAAGATATAGTTCCTCACCGTGCAATAGGAGAAAAAGAGCATATAAGCGATTATCTTTTTGTTTCTGATGAATATATGCAGACTTCTACTTTAACTATTCATAGCTCATTCTTTGAAAGATTTGGGTTTAATGAAGAGTATGTAAGGCATCAAGATTATGATTTATGCCTGACTTTATACGAAAATGGTTACACGTTTAAACAACTTGATTTTGTAGGGACTAATATTTACTGGGGTACACATGAACGACCTATAAGTAAGGGGGAATCTGTAAATTACTCGTTGAAATGGATAACTGAAAACAAAGGAAGGGTAACAGAATGTGCCTATAATAATTTTATGTTTAAATTTGTGGTGATGAAATGCCTACGGGGTGGGGGGAAGTTACATTCATTACAATATATTTCACAGGTGAAATTGAATTATATTTCATATAAATACAAAATGTATTTCTTGATACTTTTTTTCACCCCTGGTTTTTTATATTTCTATTTGTATAATTCTTTTAAGAAAAGGAAAATAAATGCGCGAAAAAAAAATAAATCCCTTATCGTTGCTAATAGCGAAAACAACTACTAAATTAGTCAAAGAGGATAGCATTAAAAATGGTTCATACACTTTTTTGAATTTTTATTCTTATTTTATTTACCGAAAGCAACCATCAAACTACACTTTTTTTAAGCATATCTATTGTGATGGTATTCTACTGCAAAAATGCCTAAATTTGTTGGGCGTCAGTTGTCAACGCCAGAGCTTTGACATGACCTCTGTTGCACCTAAAGTATTTGAATATTGTTTATTAAAAAAAGCAAAGGTTTATATTATTGGTAGCAAAGAGGAATATATAAATACTTTTATTCACAAAATTAATCAAAAATATCCTATTGATTGCGTAGGCTACCGCAATGGTTATTTTAAAGATGAACAAGACAAAGAAACAGCTTTGAAAGAAATTTGTATACTCAAACCAGATGTGCTTATCGTGGGTATGGGAACACCTGCTCAAGATATTTTCCTAAAAGAGTTGAATGAATTAGGTTGGGACGGGATTGCTTTTACATGTGGTGGTTTTATTCATCAGGTGGCCTCTGGTAAGTTAAATTATTATCCAGAAATAATAAATAAATTAAATCTTAGATGGTTATATCGGATATATGATGAACCAAAACTTTTTAAAAGATACTTCTGTTATTATCCATTGTCAATGTTGTTAATTTTATATGATTATTTGAACATGAGATTACCACATGAGAAATATTGATTTTAAAAAGCGCACATTCTTAAAATATGCAATTTATGGGTTCCCGATTTTACCAGTATTGTTCAAAGCAAAAGTGGCTGTTGGTAGCGAGAGTTTTCCTTCAAATGATGGCTTTATAAGTATCAGACCTTTCTTAGATCCTAAAGATTGGCTTGATTGTAATTCAAAAAAACCATTAAAGGATCACTCGTATGCATTAATTAATGCCCTCAAAGAAAGTAATAAAATTTATTTGCCTCCTGTTAAAGGGTATTATCTTTTTCAAAATGTAGTTCTCCCAAAAGGGACTATTCTTAAAGGTGAATCAGAGCTACCCTATGTAGCAAATGATATTAAAGATATAATTGGTAATGGGTCTGCTGTTTCAAATTTTGATTCTAAATGTCCTATATTTAAATTTAACAATCATGTGTCGCTTAAGGGACTTGCTCTTTATGGTAATAAAAATATTGATGGCCTGATTTCTGCGACAGGTTCTAAAGTTTCAAATATTCGACTTTCTAAATGTGGTTTTTATAATTTCAGAATCGGTATAGGAAGTTTATCAAATTATATAAAAGTTGATGTAGAAGATTGCAATGTTTCTTCAAATAACATTGGGATTGCAAACGTTGTTGATTCAAAGCTTACCTTATCCACGATAAACGCAAATGTAATGTATGGTATTAAGTTAAGTGATGGTGCAAATGACAATATCTTTTCAGCTCTCAAGATTGAGTGGAATGGCGAAAACAATCTTTATGTAAAAAATGCTGTCAATAATGTTATTTCCACATCCATACTTGATCGATCCGGTAAGGCTGGTATCTATCTCGAAAACTCCGAAATTATTTTAAATGAAATCATAATAAGGCGAAGCGGTGGAAGTTCAAATATACCGAAAGAATCAACCCATATTTATATCAAAGGTGGTAATGCAATTATTAACAATATTATAACCAAGTCTGGGCGTAATGATGACGGTAAAGGAAAATTATCTCCAGATTTTAGTATTTATGCTGAAAATGACGCTAGTTTAATAATCTCTGATTCTGATCTAACTGGTCGTAGTGTAGATTCAGTATATGAAATGAGTGGAAATGATATGAAAATTCGCAATTCAAAAAAATAAAGTATATATATAATTCTAAATAAATCAATTCTATAATAGGTGAGTCTCATGCCAGGCGTGAATTATTCTTGGTTAGATACTATAATCTTAAAATTAATAAATGTTCTATTTTTTATTGACAAGGTTATTTCCAAATTATTTAATTTTAAACCCTTTTCAAAAATTAATTATTTGAACTGTAAAAAAGAAAGTATTATTTTTTCTAAACTTGATGAATCTTATAAAAAAGTTGCTGCATACGATCCCAAAAATAATGTTAATCCAAATGTAATTTGGACAGCTTGGTTTCAAGGAATTGATGCTGCTCCATCTTTAGTAAAAATTTGCATTGAGTCATTTTCAAAACTTAAAGGATATGATGTAATTATTATCACTCTCAAAAATTATAATCAATATGTTACGTTACCTCAAGAAATCATTGATAAATTTAATAATGGAATTATTGGATATACTGCTTTTTCTGAGATAATCAGAATAGAACTACTATCTATCTATGGCGGTATATGGATGGATTCGACTGTATATATCCATAAAGCTATTGAAGAAACTTTATTGGAAAAAGAATTTTTAACATTAAAAGGTGTTGAAAAATTAAGGCCTGGAAAACATCTTGGACTTATTCCTGTATATTTTATTGGCTGTGAATCTAATTATCCCCCTATACTAAAAGTTAGGGATTATTTATTGTCTTACTGGATTCATAATGACAAACAAATTGATTATTTCCTTATTGATTATTGTTTTAAGTTAGTAGTTTGCAATGATGCTGATTTTTCACGTTATATGAATGCTCATCCGTTAAATGGGATTGATAGATTTAAATTAATAGAGCTTATGAATACTCCTTATAATGAAATTATTAAAAATGAAATCGATAAATGTAATTGTGGGGCATTTAAATTATCGAACAAATATAAGTTAAAAACAAGAAGTTCAAAAGGTAAAGATACCTTTTGGGGGCATATATTAAAGCATCGAGCATTGTAATATGAAAAATATTAAAAACTTTCTTCATGTTTTATTATTGCAGGGAGGGAACTACTTATTCCCATTAGTTACAATACCTATTGCTTCACGGGTGTTTGGACCAGACTTAATTGGGACTTTTAATTATTATACTTACATTGTTTCCTTTTATTGTATGATTGTGGAATTCGGATTCGGTTATTCTGGTGTTCGTCTTTTAACAAGAAACCCAGAAAATAAATCAAAGATATTTAATGAAATTCTTACAGCCAAGTTTTTAATACTTTTTTTAGTTTCGTTGTTTGCTCTTTTCTATTCTTATAAATTTATTAGTCAAAGTGACTTTATTCTTTTCGGAACTTGTTATCTTCTTGTTTTATCATCATTATGTAATGTTAACTGGTTTTTTCAAGCTACCGGTGATTTTAGCTTAATAACAAAGGTTTCACTGTTTACAAAATTTATTAGTATTCTTTTAATAGTTTTCTTTGTTAAGAATAAAGACGATTTATTATTATACTCTTTAATAGTAAATATACCAATGGTATTAAGTTCTCTTTTTTCTCTTTGGTATTGTAGGATAAAGTATAAAATTAGATTAAATCTTCCAAATTTGAAAGATACATTAATATTAATTAAGTCTGAAATGTGGATTTTTTTATCAAAGATATCATCTTTTCTATATACAACAATGGGAGTTGTTTTCTTGGGGTTTCTTGCCACGTCTTATGATGTGGGGATATATACTTCGGCTCAAAAAATAGTTATGCTATTCATTAGTGCGATCATTACGCCTTTATCTTTCATTGTTTTCCCCGCATTATCTAAAAGATTTGGTGTCAGTGTTGAACATGGTTTGAATTCTTTCAGAAAGTTCATGCCTCTATTATGTATGTGCTGCTTTGGTTCATTTTTATTTATTTTTTTCTTTGGTGGAAAAGTCATACTCATCATGATGGGTGCACAATTTAAGGATAGCATTAACGTTCTGAATGTGTTGTCTTTTGGATATGTTTTTGTTTTCTGGGGGGCAGTAATTGGCGGGCAAATAGTTTTAAACTTAAAATATGACAAACAATTTGTTCAAATGCAATGGTTTGTAGCTTTTTTAAGTTTTATATTCAATGTTCTTTTCTTAAAAAAATATGGTGCAATGGGCTTGGCATACATTTGGACCATATCTGAGTTTATTATGACTTTTATGCAATGTGTTTTTATTAAATACAAAGGCATACGGATAATTGACTGGGAACAATTTAAAATAAAAAATATGATAACTAACTTTAAAGATTTGTTACGACACTAATTTTTACTAGTGTGTATGTTTTACTCTCTAGAGTTTCTTTTTTTTATATACGTCTTATCATCATTGAGTTAAACTAATAGTTGTTTCGATAAAAATAGTCACCTGACAGGAGTATGTAATGTCCAAGCAACAGATCGGGGTTGTCGGTATGGCTGTGATGGGGCGTAACCTTGCGCTTAACATCGAAAGCCGTGGTTATACCGTCTCCGTTTTCAACCGCTCCCGTGAAAAGACCGAAGAAGTGATTGCCGAAAACCCAGGCAAGAAACTGGTTCCTTACTACACAGTACAAGAGTTTGTTGAATCCCTCGAAACACCACGTCGTATCCTGTTGATGGTGAAGGCCGGGGCTGGCACCGACAGCGCCATCGATTCCCTGAAGCCTTACCTCGAAAAAGGCGACATCATCATTGATGGCGGCAACACCTTCTTCCAGGACACCATCCGTCGTAATCGTGAGTTGTCTGCCGAAGGTTTTAACTTTATCGGTACCGGTGTTTCCGGTGGTGAAGAGGGGGCTCTGAAAGGGCCTTCCATCATGCCTGGTGGGCAGAAAGAAGCCTATGAGTTAGTTGCTCCGATTCTGAAGCAGATTGCTGCGGTTGCTGAAGACGGTGAGCCATGTGTCACCTATATCGGTGCTGACGGTGCTGGCCATTATGTGAAGATGGTTCATAACGGCATCGAGTATGGTGACATGCAGCTGATTGCTGAAGCTTATGCGCTTTTGAAAGGCGGTCTGGCACTTTCCAACGAAGAGTTGGCGCAAACCTTCACCGAATGGAACGAAGGTGAGCTAAGCAGCTACCTGATCGACATTACCAAAGATATCTTCACCAAGAAGGATGAAGAAGGTAAGTACCTCGTTGATGTCATTCTTGATGAAGCAGCAAACAAAGGTACCGGTAAGTGGACCAGCCAGAGCTCACTGGATCTCGGCGAACCTCTGTCTCTGATAACCGAGTCCGTATTTGCTCGCTATATTTCTTCGCTTAAAGACCAGCGTGTAGCCGCGTCGAAAGTGCTGAGTGGTCCGCAGGCCCAGCCGGCCGGTGATAAAGCTGAATTTATCGAAAAAGTGCGTCGCGCGTTGTACCTCGGTAAAATCGTCTCCTATGCTCAGGGCTTCTCCCAGCTGCGTGCTGCTTCTGATGAATACAACTGGGATCTTAACTACGGCGAGATCGCTAAGATTTTCCGCGCTGGCTGCATCATTCGTGCGCAGTTCCTGCAAAAGATCACCGATGCTTATGCGCAAAACGCTGGCATTGCTAACCTCCTGCTGGCACCGTACTTCAAACAGATCGCTGATGACTATCAGCAGGCGCTGCGTGATGTCGTGGCTTATGCCGTGCAGAATGGTATTCCGGTACCAACGTTCTCAGCCGCAATTGCCTACTATGACAGCTACCGTTCCGCGGTTCTGCCCGCTAACCTGATTCAGGCTCAGCGTGATTACTTTGGCGCGCACACCTATAAACGTACCGATAAAGAAGGTGTATTCCATACCGAGTGGTTGGATTAATTTATATGTTTAACTAAATTTAAGGCCCTGGTTTGACAGGGCCTTATAATTTGCGTGCTTCATACACTTCTTGTTTTATTAATTATTATTTGTGTGTTTATGGGTTATTATATTTGGTGAAGATATTACTAACTAATTCATTCCCTGACTACTTAACGTTCTCCAGTTAACTAATTAAAGTGTAATCTCATGAAAATTACTATTTCCGGTACAGGTTATGTTGGTTTATCGAACGGTATCCTGATTGCGCAAAACCACGAAGTGGTGGCCCTGGATATCGTACAGGCCAAAGTGGATATGCTTAACCAGAAGATCTCTCCGATTGTCGATAAAGAGATTCAGGAATATCTGGCAGAAAAACCGTTAAATTTCCGTGCCACAACGGACAAGCACGACGCCTATCGTAATGCCGACTACGTGATCATTGCGACGCCGACCGATTACGATCCCAAAACCAACTACTTCAACACCTCTACAGTGGAGGCGGTTATTCGCGATGTCACAGAGATCAACCCGAACGCGGTGATGATCATTAAATCGACCATCCCGGTGGGGTTCACCCGCGACATCAAAGAACGTTTAGGGATTGATAATGTTATTTTCTCTCCTGAGTTCCTGCGTGAAGGACGTGCGCTGTACGACAACCTGCACCCGTCGCGTATTGTCATCGGTGAGCGCTCTGCGCGTGCCGAACGTTTTGCTGATCTGCTGAAAGAAGGCGCGATTAAGCAGGATATCCCAACCCTGTTTACCGACTCTACCGAAGCGGAAGCGATCAAACTGTTCGCTAACACCTATCTGGCGCTGCGCGTTGCCTATTTCAACGAGCTCGACAGCTATGCTGAAAGCCAGGGGCTGAACAGCAAGCAGATTATCGAAGGGGTATGCCTGGATCCGCGTATCGGCAACCATTATAACAACCCGTCCTTTGGCTACGGCGGCTACTGCCTGCCGAAAGATACCAAGCAGCTGCTGGCGAACTACGAATCGGTCCCGAACAATATCATCGCGGCTATCGTCGATGCTAACCGTACCCGTAAAGACTTTATCGCGGATTCTATTCTCGCTCGTAAGCCGAAAGTGGTGGGTGTGTATCGCCTGATCATGAAGAGTGGTTCGGACAACTTCCGGGCCTCTTCTATTCAGGGCATCATGAAGCGCATCAAGGCGAAAGGTATTCCGGTCATTATCTATGAACCGGTGATGCAGGAAGATGAGTTCTTCAACTCCCGCGTCGTGCGCGACCTGGATGCCTTCAAACAAGAGGCGGATGTGATCATTTCCAACCGTATGGCGGAAGAGCTGGCGGATGTGGCGGATAAGGTCTACACCCGCGATCTGTTTGGTAACGATTAATTCTGCCTGTCTGACACTGGCGGTTCCCTGCCGCCAGTGTTCTTCTTTATCTCCCCGCTATATCCCTCACTACGCGTATTTCTCGCACATTCAGATTAACCTCAATAAATTGTGATGGACATTACGATCCTGCTCAAAAGCCGTTGCGGGTTGAAAACAGGTCCGATAAGTTAAACTTACCTTGTGAAGAGCTACCGTCACTGTGATGTAGATGCCGGAGATAAGCGCCGGGAGGTAAAACAAAGCCTGCAACGCAGGCTTTTGTTATTTATTTCCTATGAAAAAACGCGGGACAGGGCGCGAGTAGCGTTATTTTTTTTTTTTGCCTTAAGGCCATGCCAAAACGCAGAATGAATAGTCATTCTGTCATATCATTTTTTTATCTCTTAATATTATCTTAATCTAATTGTAATACGGAACGGGCCTTACCACTTGCGTTTATTAAACGTCAGTTTCGTTTTCTTTCTGTCTTTTAAATAAGAGATTAAGAAATAAACGGAAACAGCAAGTAGTATGGCAGCGACCACTAAGAAAAATAGGTTTTCCATAATATCTACCACAGGGCGTATGTTGATTGAATTATTAGTTTGATAAGCAATACATCAGTTTTGTGCTGTTGCATGGCTTGCTCTAACATATCCTGGATTTAGGAAAATTCCTACAGATAGTAATGATTTTTATCAATCAGCATATCATGCTGTTTCCGCTAACCAAATTGGTCTGGATACCAGAAAAGTTTCAGTGCCTGGCGCGCGGATATTTGCTTTTCTGAAAAAGGCTGGATGAAACTGGTTTCAGGCGGGCGAGTAAAAAGGCAAAAATAGCGTCTATAGCACAAAATATTATATAAAAAATAATGAATGTGCATTCCGTCGACATATAGTCAGGATAACGGAGGTTACATAGAAGGGGTTGCCGCAATCAGACGATTGCGGCAGGGCAGGGGGATTAGATCTGATAGTAATCCTTGTACCAGTCCACGAAGTTCTTCACGCCGTCCTTCACTGACGTTTGCGGCCTAAAGCCCACCAGGTCATACAGCGGTTGGGTGTCTGCGCTGGTGTCCAGCACATCTCCCGGCTGGATCGGCATCATATTCTTCTGCGCTTCCATTCCCAGCGCCTCTTCCAGGGCAGTGATGTAGTCCATCAGTTCCACTGGTGAGCTGTTGCCAATATTATATACCCTGTACGGCGCGGAGCTGGTGGCCGGGGAACCGCTCTCAACGGTCCAGTCGGCATTGGCCTGCGGGATCACATCCTGCACCCGAACCACCGCCTCGACGATGTCGTCGATATAGGTGAAGTCGCGCTTCATTTTGCCGTAGTTGTAAACGTCGATGCTTTTTCCTTCCAGCATCGCTTTCGTGAACTTGAACAGCGCCATATCCGGGCGACCCCACGGACCATACACTGTAAAGAAGCGCAGCCCGGTGGTCGGGATACCGTACAGGTGGGAATAGGTGTGCGCCATCAGCTCATTAGCTTTCTTGGTGGCGGCATACAGGGAGACCGGATGATCGACGGAATCTTCGGTGGAGAAAGGCATTTTACGGTTAAGGCCGTAAACCGAGCTGGAGGAGGCGTACACCAGGTGTTTCACCTTGGTATGACGGCAGCCTTCCAGAATGTTCAGATACCCCATCAGGTTAGCGTCTGCGTAGGCATAGGGGTTTTCCAGCGAGTAGCGCACGCCGGCCTGGGCGGCCAGGTGGATCACGCGGTCAAATTGCTCTGTGGCGAACAGCTTTGCCATACCTTCACGGTCGGCCAGATCCAGCTGCTGGAAATGGAATGCCGGAGATGCCAGGCGATCCAGACGGGCCTGCTTCAGGCTGACGTCATAATAGTCGTTCATGTTGTCGATTCCGACAACATCATGCCCTTCATTCAGCAGGCGCTGCGCGATATGGAAGCCGATAAAACCTGCGGCACCAGTGACCAAAAACTTCATATTTTTCCTCCGGGGTGTGGATATCCCGTTCTACATAAGTGCCGATTTTACACTGGCTTGCGGTTGGGATCACTTGGTTTACCATGACAAGATATGCAAGTAGCTGTAAACAGCGGCGTCAGAGAGTAAATGTCATGTAATTAATTATCATTCGCGAAAGACATTAAGACATTCAGAAGTTGAAAATAATATAAAACCCAATGTAAACAATGGGTTGGGTGTTTGCTTCGGTTTTATCGAGTATTACGAGGTTTAGACGCGGTCTGGCCTCGTAGAGTAAAGATGGTTACTTTAGTTTGCCCGGTGTGTTTGTTTGCCGAGAGCTCATTTAGCGATAATGCCATGATATCGTCTAAAGTGTGTCCATTTTTACATTGAAAAAGCCATGCACCGGATTTTTACTTTAATTCCTTACTTGCAGAGTTATAATACGCTGCCGTTCTATTTAGCAGACTTAGGTATTGCTTGATAAATCATCACCAAAAGTTGTTATTAATATGCAAGAAATTATTTCAGAATTTCATGCTGTCCTTAGATGGTTCTTTTGCATGTAAGGGCGTGATGAGCAGGCGAGGGGAGTGCTACGCCAGGCATGCTGCTTGCGGAAATGAGAAAGTCCTGATAGCTAACGGAGAAGGGAAACGCCAGAGTAAAGCCTTTTTGCAGCTAAGGTAACGAGATGCATGGCTGTACTGAACAGTAATGCCATCTACAGTGCGGTTTGAACGGATGTGAGTGCTAAAAACTCGGTGGATCACGCATTTTGGTTGCGATAGCCAATGGCGGTAGCGTGGAAGAAAATATAAGGTGATTTTTTTAATTTATTGAATTAAAAGGGTTTTTATCGTTTTATTGCTGGGGTGTCGCTTGCGCTTCCGTTCAAATCATTGGTTGCAGTCGATGAATGGCAGCTGACCTGATAAACTTTGCCCGCAGCACAAAGCAGTCAGTTTCTCGATTGTTGAGCCTGACAGGATCGGCGAGGTAGACCTGGTATGACTAACTCATTCAGTGGATATTTGCAGAATAATTTATGAGTATAAAGATGAAGTACAATTTAGGGTATTTATTTGATTTACTTGTTGTGATAACAAATAAAGATCTAAAAGTGCGCTATAAGAGCAGCATGCTAGGCTATTTATGGTCAGTAGCAAATCCATTGCTTTTTGCCATGATTTATTATTTTATATTTAAGCTGGTAATGAGAGTACAAATTCCAAATTATACAGTTTTCCTCATTACCGGCTTGTTTCCGTGGCAATGGTTTGCCAGTTCGGCCACTAACTCATTATTTTCATTCATCGCTAACGCTCAAATTATCAAGAAGACAGTTTTTCCCCGGTCCGTGATTCCGCTAAGTAATGTGATGATGGAAGGCTTGCATTTTCTTTGCACCATCCCGGTTATTGTTGTCTTTCTTTTTGTTTATGGCATGACGCCGTCCTTGTCCTGGGTTTGGGGTATACCTCTCATTGCTATTGGCCAGGTGATTTTCACCTTTGGTGTTTCAATCATCTTTTCAACGCTGAACCTGTTTTTCCGTGACCTGGAGCGCTTTGTCAGTCTGGGGATTATGCTGATGTTTTATTGTACGCCGATTTTATATGCGTCAGATATGATTCCGGAAAAATTTAGCTGGATAATTACCTACAATCCGCTAGCGAGTATGATTCTTAGTTGGCGTGATTTATTCATGAATGGGACTCTTAATTATGAGTATATTTCTATACTCTATTTTACGGGAATCATTTTGACGGTTGTCGGTTTGTCTATTTTCAATAAATTAAAATATCGATTTGCAGAGATCTTGTAATGCACCCAGTTATTAACTTCAGTCATGTTACAAAAGAGTATCCTCTGTACCATCATATTGGCTCAGGAATCAAAGATTTAATTTTCCATCCAAAACGCGCTTTTCAGTTGCTGAAGGGGCGGAAATATTTAGCTATCGAAGACGTATCCTTTACAGTTGGCAAAGGTGAGGCTGTTGCCCTGATTGGACGTAATGGGGCAGGAAAGAGTACCTCGCTTGGCCTGGTTGCCGGCGTGATTAAGCCAACTAAGGGAACCGTCACCACTGAAGGACGGGTGGCATCGATGCTTGAACTCGGCGGAGGCTTTCATCCGGAACTTACCGGGCGTGAGAATATTTACCTGAATGCTACTCTGCTGGGCCTTCGGCGTAAAGAGGTCCAGCAACGTATGGAACGTATTATTGAATTTTCGGAACTGGGAGAATTCATAGACGAGCCAATCAGAGTGTACTCAAGCGGAATGCTAGCTAAGTTAGGTTTTTCGGTCATCAGTCAGGTTGAACCGGATATTTTAATTATTGATGAAGTTCTGGCAGTAGGTGATATCGCTTTTCAGGCAAAATGTATTCAGACCATCAGAGATTTTAAGAAAAGAGGCGTGACAATATTGTTTGTTAGCCACAATATGAGTGACGTTGAAAAAATCTGCGACAGAGTCATCTGGATCGAAAATCATAGGCTCAGAGAAGTGGGGTCTGCAGAGCGAATCATTGAACTGTACAAGCAAGCAATGGCTTAATCAGTGGGTAATATAATGAACAATAGCGTTAAAATCTATACCAGCCACCATAAGCCTAGTGCTTTTCTTAATGCTGCAATTATCAAACCTCTGCATGTCGGCAAAGCTAATTCTTGTAATGAAATTGGTTGTCCAGGAGATGACACTGGCGATAATATTTCCTTTAAGAATCCGTTTTATTGCGAACTAACTGCGCATTATTGGGTTTGGAAAAACGAAGAGCTGGCAGACTATGTCGGTTTCATGCACTATCGCCGTCATCTTAATTTTTCCGAAAAACAAACTTTTTCTGAGGATACCTGGGGGGTCGTGAACCATCCATGCATTGATGAAGAATATGAGAAGATCTTTGGATTAAACGAAGAAACAATTCAACGGTGTGTCGAAGGTATTGACATCTTGCTGCCCAAAAAATGGTCTGTCACTGCGGCGGGAAGTAAAAATAATTACGATCACTATGAACGAGGTGAATACTTACACATTCGTGATTATCAGGCTGCCATTGCCATCGTTGAAAAACTATATCCAGAGTATAGCACGGCAATAAAAACGTTTAATGATGCCAGTGATGGCTATTACACAAATATGTTTGTCATGCGCAAAGATATTTTTGTTGACTATTCTGAGTGGCTCTTTTCCATTCTGGATAATCTCGAAGATGCCATCTCGATGAACAATTATAATGCTCAGGAAAAACGCGTTATTGGGCATATAGCTGAACGGCTGTTTAATATTTACATAATTAAGCTGCAACAAGATGGTGAGCTTAAGGTAAAAGAATTACAGCGTACCTTTGTCAGCAATGAAACATTCAATGGTGCACTGAATCCAGTTTTTGATTCTGCGGTTCCAGTGGTTATCAGTTTCGATGATAATTACGCAATCAGCGGTGGCGCATTAATTAATTCCATTATCCGACATGCGGACAAAAATAAAAATTATGATATCGTCGTACTCGAAAACAAAGTTAGCTATTTGAATAAAACGCGGTTGGTAAATCTAACCTCTGCTCATCCAAATATTTCTCTTCGTTTTTTTGACGTTAATGCCTTCACTGAAATTAACGGTGTGCATACCCGAGCGCATTTTAGCGCATCAACGTATGCCCGTCTTTTTATTCCTCAACTGTTCAGACGATACGATAAAGTCGTATTTATTGATTCGGATACCGTTGTAAAGGCTGACCTGGGTGAACTGCTTGATGTCCCTCTGGGCAACAATTTAGTTGCAGCGGTTAAGGATATCGTCATGGAAGGTTTTGTAAAATTTTCTGCAATGTCGGCATCAGATGATGGCGTTATGCCGGCAGGCGAATATTTACAGAAAACCTTAAACATGAATAACCCTGATGAATATTTTCAGGCAGGGATTATTGTTTTTAATGTCAAACAAATGGTCGAAGAAAATACTTTTGCTGAATTGATGCGGGTATTAAAGGCAAAAAAATACTGGTTCCTCGACCAGGATATCATGAATAAAGTATTCTACTCTCGAGTCACATTTCTGCCATTAGAGTGGAACGTTTATCATGGTAATGGCAATACGGATGATTTCTTCCCTAATCTTAAGTTTGCAACGTATATGAAATTTTTAGCAGCTCGCAAGAAGCCTAAAATGATTCATTATGCGGGTGAGAACAAACCATGGAATACCGAAAAAGTCGATTTTTATGACGACTTTATTGAAAACATCGCTAACACTCCATGGGAGATGGAAATCTATAAACGTCAAATGTCGTTAGCGGCTTCGATTGGTTTAACCCATAGCGAGCCGCAACAACAAATCTTGTTCCAGACCAAAATCAAGAACGTACTGATGCCTTATGTTAATAAATATGCACCAATAGGCACGCCAAGAAGAAACATGATGACTAAATATTATTACAAAGTACGCCGTGCTATTCTTGGATAATAAAAGAGACAACAGATGAAAAGAAAAAAAATATTGATCGTAGGCGCTGGTTTCTCTGGTGCAGTTATCGGTCGCCAACTTGCTGAGAAGGGACATCAAGTCCATATTATCGATCAGCGTGATCATATTGGGGGGAATTCCTATGATGCACGCGACTCTGAAACGAATGTGATGGTACATGTTTATGGACCCCATATTTTCCATACTGACAATGAAACAGTGTGGAACTATGTCAACAAGCATGCAGAGATGATGCCCTATGTGAACCGGGTTAAAGCGACAGTTAATGGTCAGGTATTTTCCCTGCCTATTAATTTGCATACTATCAATCAGTTTTTCTCAAAAACTTGTTCGCCTGATGAGGCCAGAGCGCTCATTGCTGAGAAAGGGGACAGCACTATTGCTGATCCACAAACTTTTGAAGAGCAAGCGTTACGCTTTATTGGTAAAGAGTTATATGAGGCCTTTTTTAAAGGATATACGATTAAACAGTGGGGGATGCAACCCTCGGAACTGCCCGCATCTATTCTTAAACGTCTTCCTGTTCGTTTTAACTATGATGATAATTATTTTAACCACAAATTTCAGGGCATGCCGAAATGTGGTTATACGCAGATGATTAAGTCAATTCTCAATCATGAGAATATCAAGGTTGACTTACAGCGGGAATTTATCGTTGACGAGCGAACTCATTACGATCACGTATTCTATAGCGGTCCATTAGATGCGTTTTATGGCTACCAATATGGCCGTCTGGGCTATCGAACATTAGATTTTAAAAAGTTTATCTATCAGGGTGATTACCAGGGATGCGCAGTGATGAACTACTGTTCTGTGGATGTGCCCTATACTCGCATCACTGAACATAAATATTTTTCTCCCTGGGAACAACACGACGGCTCTGTTTGTTATAAAGAGTATAGCCGTGCTTGTGAAGAAAATGATATTCCTTACTATCCTATTCGCCAGATGGGAGAAATGGCTCTTCTTGAAAAATATTTGTCATTGGCCGAGAATGAAACCAACATCACTTTTGTCGGTCGTCTTGGAACCTACCGTTACCTTGATATGGATGTGACCATCGCCGAAGCATTGAAAACGGTAGAAGTCTATTTAAATTCACTCACTGAAAATCAGCCAATGCCTGTGTTTACGGTTTCTGTACGATGAAATATACGGCATTGATAGTGACATTCAATCGTCTCGGCAAACTGAAAAAAACGGTTGAAGAGACCCTCAAACTTGAATTCACTAATATTGTTATTGTCAATAACGGGTCCACGGATGGGACCCAAGCCTGGCTTTCGTCAATTGTTGATACACGAGTCATTGTATTAACCCTCACCAAGAATACCGGTGGGGCGGGGGGCTTTAAAACCGGTAGTCAGTATATCTGTGAACAGCTGGCAAGTGATTGGGTATTTTTCTACGATGACGATGCTTACCCCTATCCAGACACGTTGAAGTCCTTTTCACAGCTGGATAAGCAGGGATGTCGGGTATTTAGTGGACTGGTGAAAGATCCGCAAGGAAAACCGTGTCCGATGAATATGCCGTTCTCGCGTGTGCCAACTTCACTTGGCGACACTGTACGCTATTTACGCTACCCTGGAGAGTTTATCCCGGCAGCTAATCGTTCTATGTTCGTACAAACGGTTTCATTTGTTGGGATGGTCATACATCGTGATCTGCTCGCGACCAGTCTTGACCACATCCATGAACAGCTTTTTATCTACTTTGATGATCTTTACTTTGGCTATCAGCTATCACTAGCTGGTGAGAAAATTATGTATAGCCCGGAGTTGCTTTTTTATCATGATGTGAGTATTCAGGGCAAACTTATTGCACCTGAATGGAAGGTTTACTATCTCTGCCGTAATTTAATCCTGTCGAAGAAAATATTCCAGAAAAATGCCGTGTATAGCAATTCAGCGATAGCGATACGCATCCTAAAATATATATTAATCCTGCCATGGCAACGTCAAAAATATTCCTATATGAAATTTATTCTTCGTGGAATTTCACATGGCATAAAAGGTATTAGTGGTAAGTATCATTAAGTGGGCATAGCAATGAGAAAATTGTGTTATTTCATAAATTCGGATTGGTACTTCGATTTACACTGGATCGATCGTGCCATCGCCTCCAGTGATGCAGGTTATGAGATTCACATCATCAGCCATTTTATTGATGACAACATAATAAATAAATTCAAAACATTTGGCTTTATTTGCCATAATGTTACTCTTGATGCTCAATCTTTTAATGCATTAGTTTTCTTTCGTACTTACCATGATGTGCAAAAAATTATTAAAAATATAAAACCGGATCTCTTGCATTGCATCACTATCAAGCCATGTTTGATTGGTGGTGTGCTCGCGAAGAAATTTAATCTGCCGGTCATCGTAAGTTTTGTTGGGCTTGGAAGAGTATTTTCTTCTGACAGCATGCCTTTAAAATTATTGCGGCAGTTTACTATTGCTGCATATAAATATATTGCCAGTAATAAGCGCTGTATATTTATGTTTGAACATGACCGCGACAGAAAAAAACTGGCTAAGTTGGTTGGACTCGAAGAACAACAGACTATTGTTATTGATGGTGCAGGCATTAATCCAGAGATATACAAATATTCTCTTGAACAGGATCACGATGTCCCTGTTGTATTGTTTGCCAGCCGTATGTTGTGGAGTAAAGGACTGGGCGACTTAATTGAAGCGAAGAAAATATTACGCAGTAAGAATATTCACTTTACTTTGAATGTTGCTGGAATTCTGGTCGAAAATGATAAAGATGCAATTTCCCTTCAGGTCATTGAAAATTGGCATCAGCAAGGATTAATTAACTGGTTAGGTCGTTCGAATAATGTTTGCGATCTTATTGAGCAATCAAATATCGTTGCTTTGCCGTCAGTTTATTCTGAAGGTGTTCCGCGAATTCTTCTGGAAGCATCTTCTGTGGGTCGCGCTTGTATTGCTTATGATGTTGGTGGTTGTGATAGCCTTATTATTGATAACGATAATGGAATTATTGTTAAAAGCAATTCACCTGAAGAGCTGGCTGATAAACTTGCCTTTTTGCTTAGCAATCCTAAAGCACGCGTTGAAATGGGTATTAAGGGGAGGAAACGTATACAAGATAAATTTTCTAGTGTTATGATTATCGATAAAACATTGCAAATATATCATGATGTAGTTCGATGATGTGTAAGTTTCACATTTATTATTGCGAAAAACCTTCATATTGATAATAGTAATGTTTATATAATGTAATTCAATTTACTACTAATGGTATTTTTATGGCTCATGAAAAAAGTGATATAATTGTTTCGGTCGTTATTCCTGTTTACAACGCCGAAGAGTATATTGCAGATACTCTAAAAAACATTGTTTCACAGTCATTGTATGAAATTGAAATTATAATAATCAATGATCATTCGAGTGATAATACATTAGATATCCTTAAGGAGATTGCATCCAGCGATGAAAGAATACGAATTATTGATAACGCTGTAAATATTGGAGCTGGCATATCACGTAATATAGGTCTTTCAGAAGCAAAGGGAGAATATATAATATTTCTTGATGACGATGATTATGTCGATACGAACATGTTGAAGCACATGTCTGATTGTGCGGAGCTATCAGGGGCAGATATCGTTGTATGCAGAAGCCGCTCATTTAATCTACAATCTCTCCAGTATGCTCCAATGCCAGATTCAATTCGAAAAGATTTATTACCTGAAAAAGCAGTTTTCTCGCCTGGAGATATTGAGCGAGACTTTTTCAGGGTATTTATATGGTGGCCATGGGACAAACTATTCCGACGTGAATTTATTATTCAGCACTCGTTGAGCTACCAAGATTTAAGAACATCAAATGATCTGTTTTTTGTGTGTGCATCTATGCTTAGTGCCGAAAAGGTAACTATTCTTGATGAAATATTGATTACTCATACGATTAATCGAAAAACATCATTGTCTTCAACTCGCTCCGTTTCCTATCATTGCGCACTTGATGCTCTTGTTGCTCTAAGGGATTTTCTTTTTAAAAATGGCATGATGCAAAAGCGACAAAGGGATTTTTATAATTACATTGTCGTATTCCTTGAGTGGCACTTAAATACGCTATCGGGTGAAGCCTTTAATAAACTGTTTCAAGATGTCAAATTATTCATCAGCAGTTTTGATATCAATAATGAAGACTTTTATGATGAGTTTATTCTTTCTGCTTATCGACGAATCGCTGATATGTCTGCTGAAGAGTATCTTTTTTCATTAAAAGATCGGGTTCTTAATGAATTAGAGAATGCCCAACGAAATGTTTTGACCTTACAAAACGAAGTTGAGGAGATAAAACAGCAGCTTCAACAAAAGGACGAAATGATTGCTTCTATGAATAGGGAAAATTTAGCTATTAAAGCAGATAATAAAATTCTCGAAAATTACAATGAAGAACTAAAGTCTGTTCAGACAAAGTTTCTTAAACTACTCTCAAGTAAAGACTAGTATTTAAAAGCGTATTTTATGATTACTGTAATAGCGCCCCCATAAAAAATGAGGGCGGCATAGAAATTACTAATAATTTATCGTTGACCTTCGCATTGCATCTGACGTTTTAATAACCATACAATCATCAATACATCGATTGGTCTCAGAAATTATAACGTTGTTAGATAGTTTGAAATTAAATCCTTTCATAATTCTGATCTCTTCAGCCATACCTTTGAGCGCCCAGGGCGCTGCTAATGAAATATTCCCAAACTCATCATATCTCTGTGTTTTTGTAAAGGCATTGTAAGCAGGATCTGTGAGATCGAACATTAATTTTCCTGTGTAATTCTTAGGTATTTTATTAGTTATTTCCGCAGCAAGTGCCTGAATTTCAGAGCGTTGAGGAATAATAAATCCATTTATAATATTATACTGAGCTATTATCATAATTGTTAAAGCGATAAGAGGCCAGACAAATGCTTGCTTAGAAATTCTACTGACAAGGCTATTTATGCCAATAAGAAATAGAGTTGATATAATAAGTTCTAAGGCCACTAACGAGCGGAATGCTGCCCAATTTTCTTTTGTCGCTAAATTTGGAGCGTAGGAACCTATCCCGATCGTTATGACTATGAACGTTTTCCATCTGCCTGTTTTTCCCACAAAAATAGTGTATAAGCCGATTAAAATTGCAAATGAGGAGAACCAAGAATATATTTTTACTGGTTGTATGTTATAGTTATTTACAGCGTTTATTAGTGATTCATTTATGAACCATTTCATCTTTCCACCGATATCTGCGGTTAACTCGGCTCTCGATAATGATTCCCCATATAGCCAGACAGGAAGTACTTTTGACATGATAAAACTGCCTGCAACACCGATAACTAAAATGATAAAACATGTCGCAACTTTTTTCACAGTTAAACTACTTTCTTTTTTTATGCAACTATCAAGCATAAAAAAGAATAAGAATGTAATTGCTGTCGGTTGATATATTGCAAATGCCACCCATAAGACAACAATGGATGCTAATTTTTCTGGCAATGACGACCGCTGCTTCGAATGTGGGAAACATTTATTATAACTAATACCTGCCAGCAATACTGAAATAGTGAACGGGAAACATGTTGCCCATGAAGCATAAACTTGAAACGCAGGGAGTAAGCAAATTAACAGCGGAAATATTATTTTGAATACGGGGTTATCAAATATTTTTCTGCTGTCTATGAAGTTGTAAATAAAACAACTTAAGACAACAAGACTTAATATATTAAAAAGCCGCAAATACGAAAATGAAGAAATATCATTAATTAACATTTTTCCATAGTAACGGAACACAGCATAAACGGGACGACCAGATTGGACATCCCACTGAAACGAAGAGCCGTTTCTTGTTATAGCATCAAAGAGTGTTGACCAGTCGTCTGAAAATGCATATGAAAAGAAAATTACCGGTGAAAATGTTAACATAAGCAAAAAGAAATAAAAAATGTAAACGTTTTTTTTATTTTCCTCTGCTAAAGGATTGATCAGATTTTGCATGTTATTTTCCATTGCTATCATTACCTACGCTTTCGTCAATGAAATATTTAGGTCTATTTTTCGTCTCTATATAAATTTTTCCGACATATTCTCCTATAATACCTAAAGAAAGCATTTGCACGCCGCCAAGAAAGAATATAGCGATCATGACTGATGTCCATCCCTCAACTGTAGTACCTGTTGTTTTTTGAATTAAAGCATAAATCGCAGCGATGGTAGATATGATGCAAGTTATAAAACCTGTCATAGCTATAATTCGTAACGGTGTAACTGATAATGAGGTAATTCCCTCGAGAGCCAGCGCAAGCATTTTTTTAATTGGATATTTTGATTCACCGGCAATTCTTTCTTCACGGCTATATTGCACCTCGATCGAGGGGTATCCCACAAGAGGCACTAATCCACGTAAATATATATTTTGCTCTTTATATTGTTTAAGAGCCTCCAATGCTCGATTACTTAATAATCGATAATCTGCATGATTTGGAGTTTGATTTACTCCCAAGTGGGACATTATTGCGTAAAATGCATTAGCTGTTGTACGTTTAAAAAACGTGTCACTGTCTCGATTACCTCTTACGCCGTATACTATGTCATATCCCTGGCTGTAAGCGTCAATCATTTTTTCGATGCAATTTACATCGTCTTGTAGATCCGCATCGATGCTAATGGTTACGTCTGTATCGACCGAGCGTAACCCTGCCATCAACGCAATTTGATGTCCTTTATTTCTTGATAATTTTATTCCTCGCACATAGTGATAAGCGGTCGAGGCATCTTTAATTTGTGCCCAAGTATTGTCACGACTACCATCATCGACAAACAAAAGATAACTATTGTTATTAATTTTATTTCTGGCTATCAATGAATTTAGTACATTCGAAAGCTTTTCGAGACAGAAAGGAAAAGCCTCTTGTTCATTATAGCAAGGTACCACAATAGCTAAAGAAGGAGTGCTTTTTATATCAGTTGAGGTTGTCATTTCATCGCCCAGAACTTGTTTAAAATAAAACCTGTGATAGTGTATGTGAACATCCCAAGGATTTGTGCTGAATATATTTTTTCTGGCATAAAAACGAAAAATATTTTTATGACAATGATATTTGCCACATAACAAATGAAGCAAACACATAAAAATTTTATTAGTCTATTGATACTGATTGGTTGCGTAAATGTAAATATTGTGTTTGCTATAAAGCTGAAAACAATACCTACAACATAACCCATCGCATTGGACAGATAAATGCCAAGACCCAAATGCATTAGCAGGAAAATTACAACTGCCGTAATTAGTGTATTGACTATCCCAACTAACCCATATTTCATTAGTTGCCATAATGGGCCTGAACTTGGCATTATATACTCCGCTAGCGTTCCAATTGGATGTTAAAAGCGGCAGCATTCTAACAAACTACATCTATCATGTGAATCCAATTCACATCTCAAATATTAGGTTGTAAAGGATATTGGGAGGTATTTCGAGTGCTGCGTGAAGGGTTCATTTAGAAAGAGTAATTAATGGCGGCTTTATAACCGCCATGTCTTATATTACCTATGCCGTGCTCTTAAATTATCAATCACTTCCCCGAGATCCAGCCCCTGGTCCTGCAGCAGCACCAGCAGGTGGTACATCAGGTCCGACGCCTCATTCTTCAGCTCGAAGCGGTCGTTCACCGTGGCGGCCAGCGCGGTCTCCACGCCTTCTTCCCCCACTTTCTGCGCAATACGCTTGGTGCCGCTGGCATACAGCTTCGCCGTGTAGGAGCTCTCCGGGTCGGCGTGTTTACGCTCGGCCAGCAGCTGCTCCAGCTGATAGAGGAACAGCCACTGGTGGCCGGTTTCGCCGAAGCAGCTTGTGGTGCCTTTGTGGCAGGTCGGTCCGATCGGGTTTACCAGCACCAGCAGCGTATCTTTGTCACAGTCCGGCGTGATGCTCACTACATTGAGGACATGGCCCGAGGTTTCCCCCTTGGTCCACAGCCGCTGCTTGGTGCGCGAGTAAAAGGTAACCTTGCCGGTGGCTTCGGTTTTCTCCAGCGCCTCCTTGTTCATGTAGCCGTGCATCAGCACTTCGCCGGATACGGCGTGCTGCACGATGGCCGGCATCATGCCGTCCGTTTTTTCCCAGTCCAGCTGTTCAGTCAACATACCCTTATCTCCACGCCCTGTGCCGCCAGGTACGCTTTCAGTTCGCCAATATTAATAATCTGTTTGTGGAATACCGAGGCCGCCAGCGCGCCGTCAACGTCGGCGTCGCGGAAGGCTTCGAGGAAGTGTTCCATAGTGCCCGCGCCGCCGGAGGCGATCAGCGGGACGTGGCACACCGCGCGAACCTTCGCCAGCTGCTGCAGGTCGTAACCGTTGCGCACCCCGTCCTGGTTCATCATATTGAGAACGATCTCGCCTGCGCCGCGCTTCTGCACTTCCTCCACCCAGTCGAGGGTTTCCCACTGCGTCACCCGGGTGCGGCTCTCATCGCCGGTATACTGGTTGACGTGATACTTGCCGGTCTCTGCGTCAAACCAGGTATCAATCCCCACCACGATACACTGCACGCCAAAGCGGTCGGCAAGGCGGGTGATCAGCGTCGGGTCGGCGAGAGCAGGGGAGTTAATCGAGATCTTATCGGCGCCGAAGGAGAGGATCTGCGCCGCGTCTTCCAGCGACTTGATCCCGCCCGCCACGCAGAAAGGAATATCGATTACTTCCGCCACGCGCGACACCCAGCTCTTGTCGACCACCCGGCCGTCGCTGGAGGCGGTGATATCATAGAACACCAGTTCGTCGGCCCCTTCGTCGGCATAGCGCTTGGCCAGCGGGACGATGTCGCCAATGATCTCGTGATTACGGAACTGCACGCCTTTCACTACCTGGCCGTCGCGGACGTCGAGGCAGGGGATTATCCGTTTTGCCAGCATTGAATGGCCTCCGTTACGTTGAATTTACCTTCCAGCAGCGCGCGGCCGACAATCACGCCGCGCACCCCGGTGCCGCGCAGGGCGGCAATATCATTGAGATCGCCGATGCCGCCGGATGACTGAAACGCCACCTGCGGGTAGCGGGCGCAGACTTCCTCGTACAGCGAGACGTTAGAGCCTGCCAGCGTGCCGTCGCGGGAGATATCGGTGCACAGCACGTGCTGCAGGCCGACCGGCAGATAACTTTCCACCAGCTCCTCCAGCGTCACGCCGGAGTTTTCCTGCCAGCCGCTGACCGCCACCTGCTTATTGCCGTCGGCGTCGATACGCACGTCGAGGGCGAGCACCAGCCGTTCTGGGCCAAAGCGTTTAAACCAGCCTTTCACTTCCTCCGGGGATTTCACCGCGGTGGAGCCGACCACTACGCGGGCGACGCCGGCCTCAAGCAGGGCCGCGACATCCGCTTCGGTCCGCACGCCGCCGCCGACCTGCACCGGGACGTCAACCCCGGCGACCAGCGATTTCAGCAGCGGGATCTGGCGCTTCGCCGGATCCTTCGCCCCGGTCAGGTCGACCAGGTGCAGGACTTTTGCCCCCTGAGCGGCATAGGCCTGCAGGCGCGGCAGCGGATCGCTGCCATAGTCGCGCTGCTGGCCGTAATCGCCCTGATGGAGACGAACGACGGTGCCGTCGATTAAATCTAAAGCAGGAATAATCATCACATCTCCAGGAAGTTTTTCAGCAGCTGCGCCCCGGCGCTCCCGGAGCGCTCCGGGTGAAACTGCACGCCAAAGAAGTTATCTTTCTGCACCGCGGCGGTGAACGCCTCGCCGTAATTGCACTGGGCGATGGTGTACGGGTTGACCGGCATGGCGTAGCTGTGCACGAAGTAGAAATACGCGCCTTCTTCAATGCCGCGGAACAGCCGATCGCCTGCTTTGGCATACACCCGGTTCCAGCCCATGTGCGGCAGCGGCAGACCGTGGTCGGTCATCTTCGGCACCTCTTCTTCGATAATGCCCAGCAGATCGACGCCGTTGTTCTCCTCGCTGCGCTTGCCGAGCAGCTGCATGCCCAGGCAAATCCCCAGCACCGGCTGGGTACAGGCTTTGATCAGGTCGATCAGCTCCCGGTCGCGAAGCTGATCCATCGCCGCCTGGGCGGTGCCGACGCCGGGAAGAAACAGTTTATCGGCGCGCAATACCACTTCCGGATCGCGGCTGACCACCGGCTCATAGCCGTGGCGGCCAATCGCCGATTTCACCGAATTGAGGTTGGCGCAGCCGGTATCAAGGATCACCACATTCATTACAGCACCCCTTTGGAAGACGGCAGGGCATCGCCCTGGACGCGGATCGCCTGGCGCAGCGTACGGCCAAAGGCTTTGAACAGGCTCTCCACGCGGTGGTGATCGTTCTTGCCCTTGGTTTTCAGGTGCAGGGTCACCGCCATGGTGTAGGAGAGCGAGCGGAAGAAGTGTTCCACCATCTCGGTGCTCAGATCGCCGACGCGCTGATAGGTGAAGTCCGCCTTATACTCCAGGTGCGGCCGGCCGGAGATATCCAGCGCGCAGCGGGCGAGACACTCGTCCATCGGCAGCACGAAGCCGAAGCGGTTAATGCCGCGCTTGTCGCCAAGCGCCAGCTTCAGGGCTTCGCCGAGGGCCAGGCCGGTATCCTCCACCGTGTGGTGATCGTCGATGTACAGATCGCCGCCGACGTTAACCTCCATGCGGAAGCCGCCGTGGGTGGCGATTTGGTCGAGCATATGGTCAAAAAAGCCGACGCCAGTGTGGATCTTGCTGCCGCCTTCGCGGTCCAGCCACACTTTCACATCCACCTGGGTCTCTTTGGTGATGCGCTCGACATGGGCATAGCGGTCGCGGCGGGTCAGCTGCTCGCAGATGGTCGGCCAGTCGAGCGTCTCGCGGTCATAGCGCAGACCGGTAATTCCCATGTTATCCGCCAGCTCAAGGTCGGTGGCCCGGTCGCCAATCACATAGCTGTGGGCTTTATCCAGCACGCCCTCTTCCAGCCACGGCAGCACCAGCTGCGTTTTTGGCTTGCGGCAGGCGCAGTTGTCGCCCGGGAAGTGCGGACAAATCAGCACCTCTTCAAAGTTAACGCCCTGCGAGGCGAAGATCTGCATCATCAGGTTGTGCGGGCCATCAAACGCTTCCTGCGGCAGACTGTCGGTTCCCAGGCCATCCTGATTGGTGATCATCACCAGCTTATAGCCTTCCTGCTGCAGCTTCAGCAGCGCCGGGATCACCTGCGGCTCAAACGCCAGCTTGTCGAACCGGTCCACCTGGAAATCCTCCGGCGGTTCGGAAATCAGTGTGCCGTCACGGTCAATAAAGAGATACTTCTGGGTCATACATTCTCCGCAGTCAAGGCGTCAATCACGCGCTGGCTCTCGGCACGGGTACCGATAGTGATACGCAAACAGCCGCTTAATGAAGGTTGTTTATTCTGGTCACGTAAGATAATGCCCTGATCCCACAAAGATTTAAACACTGCGCTGGAGGCGGTTATCCGCGCCAGCACATAGTTGGTCTCGGAATCGAAGACCTGCTCCACGCAGGCGATGCCGCGCAGCTGTTCCACCAGGTAGCGGCGCTCGTCAAGGATCTGCGCCACGCGCTGGCGCATCGCGGCGATCCCCTCCGGGCTCAGGGCCTGGGCGGCGATATCGGCCACCGGCGTGGAGAGCGGGTACGGGGCGATCACTTTCAGCAGCACGTTGATCACCTCGGCGTTGGCGAGGGTGAAGCCGCAGCGCAGGCCGGCGAGGGCGAAGGCTTTGGACAGCGTGCGCAGCACCACCAGGTGCGGATAGTCGCTGAGCCAGCCGGCCAGCGTCGCCTGCGGGCAGAATTCAATATAGGCTTCGTCGGCCACCACGATGGCTTTGCCGCGGGTCATCTCCAGCAGGTCGCGCATCGACTGCGGGTCGATAATCTGCCCGGTCGGGTTGTTCGGGCTGCAGACGAAGACCACCTTCACGCCGTCCAGCCGCGCTTCGATGCCCGGCAGGTCGAGCTGCCAGTCGGCCAGCGTCGGCACGGTGCGGCACTCGACGCCGATGGTCTCGGCGCTGACGCTGTACATGCCGTAGGTCGGCGGGCAGTAGAGCACCGCGTCTTCGCCGGCCTCACAGAAGGCGCGGATCAGCAGCTCGATGCCTTCGTCGGCGCCGCGGCTGACCAGCACCTGCTCCGGTTTGACCTCGGCGTAGCGGGCGTAGCTCTCAATCACGGCCTTCGGCTGCGGCTCCGGATAGCGGTTCAGCGTCTGTTCGGTAAGCTGGAAGGCTACGGCGGTAGGGAATTCGTTGGCGTTGAGCCAGACGTCGCCTTTGCCGCCCAGCCGGCGAGCGGATTGATACGGGGTCAGCGCGCGGACGTTGGCGCGGGCTAAATCTTCAATGCTCATGCTTGCTCCTTCAGGGCGGCAACGCGCAGCGTTACGGCGTTTTTGTGGGCGTCAAGGCGCTCGGCGGCGGCCAGGATCTCAATCGTTGAGGCGAGGGCGGCAAAGCCGTCGCGCGACAGCTCCTGCACGGTCATCCGCTTCTGGAAATCGGCCAGACCGAGGCTTGAGCAGGTGGCGGTGTAACCATAGGTCGGCAGGACGTGGTTGGTGCCCGAGGCGTAGTCGCCCGCGGATTCCGGTGACCAGTCGCCAAGGAAAACGGAACCGGCGCTGGTGATGCTATCCACCAGCTCGCGGGCCTGACGGGTCTGAATGATCAGGTGCTCCGGGCCGTACAGGTTGGAAATAGCCACGCACTGCGCCAGATCGCGGGCCACGATGATCCGGCTGGCGGAGAGCGCCACGCGGGCAGTTTCGGCGCGCGGAAGGGCGGCCAGCTGGCGCTCCACGGCTTCGGCGACGCGGCTGCCCATGTCGGCGTCCGGGGTCAGGAGGATCACCTGCGAGTCCGGGCCGTGTTCCGCCTGCGACAGCAGGTCGGAAGCGACAAAGTCCGGGTTGGCGCCGCTGTCGGCGATCACCAGCACTTCCGACGGGCCGGCCGGCATGTCGATGGCTGCGCCGTCCAGACGCTGGCTGACCTGGCGTTTGGCTTCCGTGACGTAAGCGTTGCCCGGGCCAAAGATTTTATCTACCTTCGGCACCGACTCGGTACCGAGGGCGAGGGCGGCGATGGCCTGGGCGCCACCGACGTTAAAGATGGTTTTTACGCCGCACAGCTGCGCGGCATAGAGGATCTCATCGGCAATCGGCGGCGGCGAGCAGAGCACCACCTGCTGACAGCCGGCGATGCGCGCCGGCGTCGCCAGCATCAGCACCGTGGAGAACAGCGGCGCTGAGCCGCCGGGAATGTACAGTCCGACGGAGGCGATAGGGCGGGTGACCTGCTGGCAGCGCACCCCCGGCAGCGTTTCGACATCCACCGCCTGCAGCTGTTGCGCGTTGTGGAAGGTCTCAATGTTATTCACCGCCACCGCCATCGCCTGCTTCAGCTCATCGCTGAGGCGCTCGCCGGCGGCGGCGATCTCCGCCTCGCTCACCTGCAGCGCGGCGACGGTGGTTTTATCAAACTTCGCGCTGTATTCGCGCAGCGCCGCGTCGCCGTTGGCTTTGACGTTATTCAGGATCTCCGTCACCGTTTTACTGATGCTGTCGGAGGCGGAAATCGCCGGGCGCGTTAAGAGTTGCTGTTGTTGGTCTGCGCTACAGCCGTTCCAGTCGATGATTGTGTTGAAGCTCATGATTGTATTCCCCTGTGTGTCCCGTGACCGGCTGGCCGATTACTCCATCATTTTCTCAATCGGCAGCACCAGAATGGAGCTGGCGCCCAGCGCCTTCAGTTTTTCCATGGTCTCCCAGAACAGGGTTTCGCTGCTGACCATGTGCATCGCCACGCGCTGCTTGTCGCCTGCCAGCGGCAGAATAGTCGGCCGCTCGGCGCCCGGCAGCAGGGCAACCACTTCTTCCAGGCGTTCGGTCGGGGCGTGCATCATGATGTATTTCGACTCGCGGGCCTGAATCACGCCCTGAATACGGGTCAGCAGGCGGTCAATCAGCTGCTGTTTGGCGTCGGCCATTTCGCCGTCGCGCTGGATCAGACAGGCTTTGGAGCGGTAGATCACTTCCACTTCGCGCAGGCCGTTAGCTTCCAGGGTGGCGCCGGTGGAGACGAGGTCGCAGATAGCGTCGGCGAGGCCGGCGCGCGGCGCCACTTCCACGGAGCCGTTCAGCAGACAGGATTTAAAGGAGATACCTTTTTGATCGAGGTAGCGCTTCAGCAGGTGCGGGTAAGAGGTGGCGATACGTTTGCCGTCCAGCGCCGCCGGGCCGTTCCAGGCTTCATCCACCGGAGTCGCCAGCGACAGGCGGCAGCCGCCGAAGTCGAGACGGCGCAGGGTGAAGTAGCGCGGGTCTTCGCCCTGGGCGCGGCGGCTGAGCAGCTCTTCTTCCAGCACGTTTTCGCCGATAATGCCGAGGTCGACAACACCGTCCATCACCAGGCCCGGGATATCGTCATCACGCACGCGCAGAATATCGATTGGCATATTTTCCGCCAGCGCAATCAGACGCTGGGTGTGCAAATTGACTTTAATGCCGCAGCGGCTGAGTAATTCGCGTGAATCTTCGCTTAAACGGCCAGATTTCTGAATAGCTATGCGTAAACGGGTGTTGTCTAACATTGTTCTTTTCCTCTGAATACCTGTCTGAATCTGTCCGAATTTGGTCCAAAAAAAAGCCCCCGGAAGTGAATCTTCCGGGGGCTCTCTGCGCGTTCATGCACCACTGGAAGATCCAAACGTCTTCCAGCACACATCGCCTGAAAGACTAGTCAGGATGATGGTGATGATGGTGGTGTTTAAATTGAACGCGGTTCATAAAAATTCTCTGTGAATGACTATGCATTTGATGTCCTTTAACCTAAACCACTTCCGCCGCAGAAAGCAAGGGCTTTTTTCTATCATTAATTCATTTCATATTGAGCGAAGAAATTGTCAGTTGCCGCTGGCTGGCGTAGCCTGTAATCAGCACAGCGAAAGAGTCAGGAGCCTGGGATGAAAAAGGTCGCGATAGTCGGTTTGGGATGGCTGGGGATGCCGCTGGCGCTGTCGTTGACGGCGCGAGGCTGGCAGGTTACCGGCAGTAAAACTACGCAGGATGGCGTGGAGGCGGCGCGGATGTGCGGGATCGACAGCTATCCGCTGCGCCTGGAGCCGCAGCTGGTCTGTGATACCGAGGACCTCGACGCGCTGATGAACGTCGATGCGCTGGTGATCACCCTGCCGGCCCGGCGTACCGGGGCAGGGGAAGGGTTTTATCTACAGGCGGTGCAGGAGATCGTCGATACCGCGCTGGCTTACCATATTCCGCGGATCGTCTTCACCAGCTCCACCTCGGTGTATGGCAACGTCAACGGTACAGTGAAGGAGAATTCCCCGCGTCTGCCGCAAACCGCCAGCGGACAGGTGCTCAAGGAGCTGGAGGACTGGCTGCACAACCTGCCGGGGACGTCGGTAGATATTCTGCGCCTGGCCGGGCTGGTGGGGCCTTCCCGCCATCCGGGACGTTTTTTCGCCGGCAAGTCGGCGCCGGATGGCCAGCACGTGGTCAATCTGGTGCATTTGCAGGATGTGGTGGCCGCTATCGAACTGCTGCTGCAGGCCCCGAAGGGCGGGCACATCTATAATCTATGTGCGCCCCGCCACCCTGCGCGCGGCCTCTTTTATCCGCAGATGGCCCGCGAGCTCGGTCTGCCGCCGCCGGTGTTCAGCGACAGCCCGGACGGCGGCCAGGGCAAGATTGTGGATGGCAATCGTATCTGCAATGAGCTGGGGTTTGAGTACCAGTACCCCGATCCGCTGGTGATGCCGATGGAGTGATCCGCCAGCGGTGATTCGCATACCGTAAGGGGGTAGCGATGAAACCACTGCTGGATGTCCTCGTGATCCTGGATGCCCTGGAAAAAGAGGGGAGCTTTGCCGCGGCGTCGGCAAAGCTCTTTAAAACGCCCTCGGCGCTGAGCTACACCATTCACCGCCTGGAAAGCGATCTCAATATTCAGCTGCTCGACCGCAGGGGCCATCGCGCGCGCTTTACCCCCAGCGGACAGATGCTGCTGGAGAAAGGGCGGGAGGTGCTGCATATCGCCCGCGAACTGGAGATCCGGGCGGTCAAGCTGCAGCAGGGGTGGGAGAATAGCCTTCGTCTGGCGGTGGACAGCACCTTTCCCGTGGCGCTGCTCTCGCCGCCGATCGCGGCATTTTATCAACAACAGCCGCTGACCCGGCTGCACTTTACGCTGAACCCCTCCCTGCTGGACTGGCGGCCGCTGACTGACGGGCAGGCCGATCTGCTGCTGGGGGCGCTCGGCGAGCCGCCGCGGCTGAGCGGTTATGACTATCTCCCCCTCGGCGAGCTGGAGCTGCTGCTGGTCGTTGCTCCACAGCATCCGCTGGCGCGACACCGCGCACCGTTGAGCTGGCGAACCCTGCGCCGTTACCGGGCGGTGGCCACCGGCGAGGGCGGGGCGCTACTCAGCGATCAGGAGACCCTGACGGTGTGTGACGCCGCGGGGCAGCTGGCGCTGCTGCGCCTGGGGCTGGGCTGGGGGTGCCTGCCGCGCTATCAGGTGCAGGGTCTGCTGGACAGCGGCGAGCTGGTCTGCATGACCGTGCGCGGGCTGTCGCCTCGTCAACGCGCGTGGATCGCCTGGAATGACGCCACCTGCGGTTTGGCTGGCAAATGGTGGCGGGAAACGCTATTAGCAAATAGTGCTATTTTTACAATTTATCATACGGAAACCGTATAGATATTAGCACGTTAAAAATTATGCTTACGCAATGAACTTCATAACATCTTGTCAACGCCGTTGAATTTGTTGCAAAATATGCGGCCTGAAAACCAGAGACTAGCCGACGCTTTTTTTTAAAGTGTCGGTTATTTTTTTGGTCGAAAGACACATCATTCAATACCAAGAGGCCGGGCTTCGTACCGGATAGATATTTACTAAAAACCGACAGTCGTTGTCGCTGAGGAATAGAAAGAAATGGGGCAATTTTTTGCTTACGCGCTGGCGTTCACCGTAAAAGGGGATAACTATGTCGCATAACGCTACTCCAAATACCTCTCGCGTGGAATTACGTAAAACGCTTACGTTAGTTCCGGTTGTAATGATGGGCCTGGCCTATATGCAGCCGATGACGCTGTTCGATACGTTTGGTATCGTCTCTGGTATGACCGACGGTCACGTGCCGACGGCCTACGCCTTTGCGTTAATCGCTATCCTGTTTACTGCTCTGAGCTATGGCAAGCTGGTACGTCGTTACCCTTCTGCCGGCTCGGCGTATACCTATGCGCAGAAATCCATCAGCCCGACCGTTGGCTTTATGGTGGGTTGGTCCTCGCTGCTCGACTACCTGTTCGCGCCGATGATCAACATTCTGCTGGCGAAAATCTATTTTGAAGCGCTGGTGCCTTCGATTCCGTCGTGGGTGTTTGTTATCGCGCTGGTCGCCTTTATGACCGCCTTTAACCTGCGCAGCATTAAATCCGTGGCCAACTTCAACACCGTGATCGTGGTGCTGCAGGTGGTGCTGATCGCCGTTATCCTCGGCATGGTGATTTATGGCGTGTTTGAAGGCGAGGGCGCCGGTACGCTGGCCAGCAGCCGTCCGTTCTGGTCCGGTGACGCGCACGTGATCCCGATGATTACCGGGGCGACGATCCTGTGCTTCTCGTTTACCGGTTTCGATGGCATCAGCAACCTGTCTGAAGAGACCAAAGATGCAGAGCGCGTCATTCCGCGCGCGATCTTCCTGACCGCGCTGATCGGTGGCCTGATCTTCATCTTTGCCACCTACTTCCTGCAGCTGTACTTCCCGGATATCTCGCGCTTTAAAGATCCGGATGCGTCACAGCCGGAAATTATGCTCTACGTGGCAGGTAAAGCCTTCCAGGTTGGCGCGCTGATCTTCTCCACCATCACCGTACTGGCGTCCGGTATGGCGGCGCACGCTGGCGTGGCGCGTCTGATGTACGTTATGGGCCGCGACGGCGTGTTCCCGAAAAGCTTCTTCGGCTACGTGCACCCGACCTGGCGCACTCCGGCGATGAACATCATCCTGGTCGGCGCGATTGCGCTGCTGGCGATTAACTTCGACCTGGTGATGGCGACGGCGCTGATTAACTTTGGTGCGCTGGTGGCGTTTACCTTCGTTAACCTGTCGGTGATTTCCCAGTTCTGGATCCGTGAGAAACGCAACAAGACGCTGAAAGACCACTTCCAGTATCTGTTCCTGCCGATGTGCGGCGCCCTGACCGTTGGCGCGCTGTGGGTCAACCTGGAAGAGAGCTCGATGATTCTGGGCCTGATCTGGGCCGGTATCGGTCTGGTCTACCTGGCCTGCGTGACCAAAAGCTTCCGCAACCCGGTGCCGCAGTACGAAGACGTGGCCTAAGGCATAGCGTGATGTGATTGAGAAAAGCCGGAGGGAAACCTCCGGCTTTTTTTTCGTCTGCGCCGGTTCGACATCGAGGTCTGATTTTTTTGCAGGACGGCGCTTGCCGGGCCTGGGGGACATAAGCTGACGGGAGGCCGCCGTAGGCCGGGTCAGGCGCAGCCGCCACCCGGCAGAAGAGCTTATCCTGCCTGCACCATAACTTTCAGCAGCGTATCCAGCAGGCCGGGAAAACGGGCGTCCAGATCTTCCCGGCGCAGCGAAATCATGTTCTCACGTCCCTGAGGCCGTTGCCAGATCACACCGCTGTCGCGCAGGACGCGCCAGTGGTGGGTCATGGTGGACTTGGCCACCTCCTCCTGGCGCAGGGCGTTGCAGCTCAGCTCGCTGCCGTCGGCCAGCGTACGAATGATCTCCAGTCGCAGCGGGTTTCCGAGCGCGGAAAGGACATTTTCCAGGCGAATTTGTTCTCGTTCGGGGTGATTGGCGATCATAATAATCCTGTGTCGGCGGTGGCGCGGCGCATCGCAGCCGCAGCCCATATCGGCGGCTGGCGGCTACTATACCCAAACTCCGGTTCTGATACCACGCGCGCCGCCGCAACCTGCCCAATCGTAATGATAGCAAAAATAGTTCGAATATACTCGTACAGTTGTACTATGATAGACGCAGTTAAATGAACTGCGGATCATTCCGACCGCAGACTGACCGTCAAAACGACTAAGGACGCATCATGCCCCGACCCATCCCTCTCGAACGTTATCGCAACATCGGTATCTCCGCGCATATCGATGCCGGTAAAACCACCACCACCGAGCGCATCCTGTTTTACACCGGGATGAGCCATAAGCTGGGTGAAGTACACGATGGCGCGGCAACCACCGACTGGATGGCCCAGGAGCAAGAGCGCGGGATCACCATTACCTCGGCGGCGGTAAGCTGCTTCTGGCCGGGGATGGACCGCAGCTTCGAGCCGCACCGGATCAATATCATCGACACCCCGGGGCACGTGGATTTCACCATTGAGGTGGAGCGTTCCATGCGCGTGCTCGACGGCGCGGTGATGGTGTATGACTCCGTCGGCGGGGTGCAGCCCCAGTCGGAAACCGTCTGGCGCCAGGCGAATAAATACCACGTTCCGCGGCTGGCCTTCGTCAACAAGATGGACCGCCCCGGCGCGGACTTCTTCCGCGTGGTGCAGATGATGATCGACCGTCTGAAGGCTAACCCGGTGCCGATTGTGATACCTATTGGCGCCGAAGAGCATTTCACCGGCGTCGTCGACCTGGTGAAAATGCGCGCCATCCTGTGGGATGACGCCACCCAGGGCATGACCTTTAGCTATGGGCCAGTCCCAGACGATCTGCTGGCGACGGCGCAGCAGTGGCGGGAGAAAATGGTCTCGGCGGCGGCGGAAGCCAGCGATGAGCTGATGGATAAATACCTGGAAACCGGTGAGCTGGACGAGGCGGAGATCGTCGCCGGTCTGCGCCAACGCACGGTGAAGGGGGAGATCCAGGCGGTGCTCTGCGGGAGCGCCTTTAAAAACAAAGGCGTGCAGCGCATGCTCGATGCGGTGGTGGAGCTGATGCCGTCGCCGCTGGATATTCCGGCGATACAGGGCGTTGATGAGCAAGGCCAGCCGGCGGAACGCCATCCGAGCGACGATGAGCCGCTGTCGGCGCTGGCGTTCAAACTGATGACCGACCCCTACGTCGGCCAGCTGACCTTTATCCGCGTCTACTCCGGGACGCTGAAGAAAGGCGATGCGGTGTGGAACCCGGTGAAGGGTAAGAAAGAGCGCATCGGGCGTATCGTGCTGATGCAGGCCAACGACCGTCACGAAGTTGACGAACTGCACGCCGGGGATATCGCGGCCTGCGTCGGTCTGAAGGATGTGACCACCGGTGATACGCTGTGTGATCCGGATGCGATCATTACCCTCGAACGGATGGAGTTTCCGGAGCCGGTGATTTCGCTGGCGATTGAGCCGAAGACCAAAGCGGACCAGGAGAAAATGGGCATCGCGCTGCAGCGGCTGGCGGCGGAAGATCCGTCGTTCCGTCTGCATACCGATGAAGAGTCCGGCCAGACGATTATCTCCGGCATGGGTGAGCTGCATCTGGAGATCATTGTCGACCGGATGAAGCGCGAGTTTGGCGTCGAGGCCAACATTGGCCGTCCACAGGTCACCTACCGCGAAACCCTGCGCAAGAAAGTGACGGACGTGGAAGGCAAATTTGTGCGCCAGTCCGGCGGCAAAGGGCAGTATGGCCACGTCGTGCTGACCCTGGAGCCGCTGGAGCCGGGCAGCGGTTTCGTCTTCGATGACGCCACCAAAGGCGGCGTGGTGCCGCGCGAGTACATCCCTTCCGTGGAGAAAGGGCTGCGCGAAGCGATGGGCACCGGCGTGCTGGCGGGTTATCCGGTGGTTGACGTGAAAGCGACCCTGACCTTCGGGTCGTACCACGACGTGGACTCCTCGGAGATGGCGTTCCGCATGGCGGCGATCTTCGGCTTCCGGGAGGGCGCGCGCAAAGCGGACCCGGTGATCCTTGAGCCGGTGATGCACGTCGAGGTGGAGACGCCGGAAGAGTACGCCGGGAATATTATGGGCGATCTCTCTTCCCGTCGCGGGATGGTGCAGGGGATGGAAGAGCGCTTCGGCAGCCAGATCATCCGCGCCGACGTGCCGCTGGCGGAGATGTTTGGTTATTCCACCACGCTGCGCTCGATGTCGCAGGGACGGGCAACCTACAGCATGGAGTTCCACCATTACGCGGAAGCGCCGCGTAATGTGGCGGATGAAATCATCGCCAGCCGCGCGAAAAGCTAAGCAACGTTCCCGGGTGCGACGCGAGGCGTCTTACCCGGGCTACTCTGGTACCAGCGCCCAGGCCCGGTAAGGCGAAGCCGCCACCGGGCAAAAAGGTAAGCACGAACTGGGGACGCAATGCCCGGCGGGGCTGCTGGACTGCCCCCCAAAAGTTGGACACCCAACTGAGTTTGTAGCCCGGGTAAGGCGTTAGCCGCAACCCGGGAATGTCAGCCAATCAGACAATATCCTGTGCGTACTGCCACAGCGCCTTCAGCTGCGCCAGTTTCTCTTTATCATCCGCATGCTGCTGATACAGCATCTGCAATTCATCGGCATAGGCCTGCAAAAACTCCGGGGTAAACACCTGGCGACGGTGCTCTAACCAGCGCTGCTGATCGGCTTCATCGAGCGTGCCAGGGAAATTTCGCGCCCGGTAGTTAAACAGCAGGCGTTCAATACGTTTGTCGGCGAAGGTAATATCCAGCGCCGGCAAATTGCGCGGTTCGGTTTCCAGCACGATTTTCATCGCCGCGCGGTCGGCATCGCTAAAGAATCCATTGTAAAGCTGGGCGTCGACGTTATCGGACGGCACAAACGGTTCCGCTTCGGCATAGACCGCCACCACTTTCTCCCGCACCTGCGGATTTGCGCGCAGCAGCTGGGCATTCTCCAGACAACGTTGAATGGAGATCCCCAGCCGGTCGGCATCCTGCGGGCGCAGGGTATTGGCCTGGGCCAGTACCGGACATTTATTGAGATGCACCAGCTTGATCGGCGCCGCCGGCAGATCGCCAAGCTCGGCGCGCGGGGTGTAAAGCCGCTCGCGCAGGGCATCGGCATCCAGTTCCAGCAGCGGCGCCATATCGCCCGCCAGATCGACCATTATCACCGCATTGCGGTTTTCCGGATGCCAGGCCAGGGGCGCCACCAGGCTGGTGTTGCCGCGCGCGGCGCCAAACATGCCGGAGACATGCACCAGGGGCTTCATCTGCGGCACGTCGATGAGCGTCGCCAGCTTGCGCTTATTGCGGTGGCTGTAGAGATAATCAAACAGCCGCGGCTGCCGGGTTTTCACCAGCTTCGCCATGGCGATGGTGGCGTATACGTCGGCCATCGCGTCATGGGCGTTCTGGTGTTCAATACCGTTGGCGACGGTCAGATGTTCAAGCCGGAAGCTCGGCAACCCTTCGTCATTCTCTGGCCAGGCGATCCCTTCCGGGCGCAGGGCATAGCAGGCGCGCATCACGTCGAGCAGATCCCAGCGCGAGTTATCGTGCTGCCAGCTCCAGGCATAAGGGTCATAGAAGTTGCGATAGAAGATATTCCGCGTCACTTCGTCATCAAAGCGCACGTTGTTATAGCCGACGATACAGGTTTGCGGCACCGTGAACAGATCGTGGATGCGGCGGGCAAATGTGGCCTCATTATCCCCTTTGGCCAGCGCTTCCTGCGGGGTGATCCCGGTGATCATCACCGCCTGCGGCTGCGGCAGATAATCGTCAGCGGGTTTGCAGTAAAACACTTCGGGCTCGCCGAGCACATTCAGCTCCGCGTCGGTGCGGATGGCGGCGAACTGCGCCGGCCGGTCGAGGGAAGGGCTGGTGCCGAAGGTTTCATAATCGTGGAATAAAAATCCGGGCTGGTTGACGCTATCTTGCATAGTCTGTTCATTATCCGTGGTGGCGTGCGACCGGTATGGTAAACGATTTGCCCGGTCATCAGAAGGGTCGCGGCAAGCAACTTCCTCTGCTGTGTCATATTTTCTTGCAATTAAACCCTGATATGAAACGCGAAGTTCCGTAAAAAGGACGGCGGATCTGTAAATCTAGAGGATATGCCGTTGAAAGGCCGTTTGTTTATTGCTGTATCTTTGCTCGCTTCGAGCGTTTCCTGCGCATTTGCCGTCGACTTACCTGCTACGGTCGCGCCGCCTTCCATTCAGGCTGGCTCCTGGGTGCTGATGGATTACACCACCGGTCAGGTCCTGACCGCGGGTAACGAACATCAGCAGCGCAATCCTGCCAGTCTGACCAAACTGATGACCGGCTACGTGGTCGATCGCGCCATCGACAGCCACGTATCACCTTTGACGATATCGTCACCGTGGGTAAAGACGCCTGGGCGAAGGGCAACCCGGTGTTCGACGGGTCATCGCTGATGTTCTTAAAGCCAGGGGATCGCGTCAGCGTCCGCGACCTCAGCCGTGGGCTGATTGTCGACTCCGGTAACGACGCCTGCGTCGCGCTGGCCGACTATGTCGCCGGCGGCCAGCCGCAGTTTGTCGCCCTGATGAATCAGTATGTCGAAAAACTGCACCTGCGGGACACCCATTTCGAAACCGTCCACGGCCTCGACGCCCCGGGCCAGCACAGTTCGGCCTATGACCTCGCGGTGCTCTCGCGGGCGATTATTCATGGCGAACCAGACGTCTACCACATGTACAGCCAGAAAAGCCTGATGTGGAACGGGATCACCCAGCAAAACCGTAACGGCCTGCTGTGGGATAAAACCATGAACGTCGATGGCCTGAAAACCGGCCACACCTCGGGCGCCGGGTTCAACCTGATCGCCTCGGCGGTGGATGGCCAGCGCCGGCTGATCGCCGTGGTGATGGGGGCGGACAGTCCGAAAGGCCGCGAGCAGCAGGCCGCTAAACTGCTGCACTGGGGGCAGCAGAACTTCGACACCGTGCAGGTGCTGCAGAAGGGGCAGAATGTCGGCACCGAGCGTATCTGGTACGGCGATAAAGAGCAGATTAAGCTCGGCACCGATCAGGATTTCTGGTTAGCCCTGCCGAAGGCGGAAGTGTCGCGCATTAAAGCGAAATATGTGCTGGATAAGAAGGATCTTGAGGCGCCGATCGCCGCCAATCAGCGGGTTGGCGAGATTTCACTGTATGACGGCGACAAGGTGGTGGGGCACTATCCGCTGGTCACCCTCGAAAGCATCAATAAAGGCGGAGTGTTCTCGCGAATGAGCGATTACCTGCATCACGAGCTGTAACCACGCCAACCGCCTCTTTGCAGGCGGTTTTTTTTCGTCTGTCGCTCGTGCTGGCGGGGCGCCTGTTTTTACAGCAGTGTGGTGGCGACTCTGTGAATTCGCGCACATACTGAGGGGGGATCTCCTGTTAAATTAACTGTATATTCATACAGTGTGCGCCGGGAGACCGGTAGAGATCAAGGGGTGAAAGTCCCCGACCATTGA